>ENA-UOXV01000091-UOXV01000091.1-marine-metagenome-genome-assembly--contig:-NODE-91-length-108119-cov-9.830388_pt1 | contig 108119 bp, 112 predicted proteins | sample MGYA00238165_ERZ766961 | MGnify/ENA primary metagenome ERZ766961 (study PRJEB28924, sample SAMN03173240) | marine metagenome | biome: Marine; feature: Water; material: Subsurface seawater | place: North...
ATAGATAAAAGAAAAACCGGAGAACGTGACCTATCCTCATGAATAAAATATGAGTGGTAACACGACTCCGGTTTCTCGGGAGGAAACCAGCCTCCATAAACTCTCGCCTTGCTCGGGTAAACTTTATACTGCGTTACCGATCAGTGTCCTATGTTGTATTATATGATATTTGCCGATTAGGGCTATATCGCTATAATACGGACAAGAAGAAGAAATGAAGGGAATCGCAAGCGATTCTCTTTTTTTTCGACAACCCAAAACGGTTTGGTGAGAGGGGAGGGCTTTTGATGAGAAAAGTGTCCCTAATCAGGAAACCGATACTCTCCCGTTTTGTGGTGCATTCCCTAAGTGGTTTCGTATTCATAAAATATAAAGCACGCTTAGAGGACGACATCGCAGAGCGGAGAGAGGGAAACCAGTGACTACTGTTTCTAGTAGATGCTAGTAGGTTGAGGCGCTAGCTTCACTCTCGCCGCTTTGGCGGCTGGTATTTGTCTTAATGTTTGTGTGAAAGAGCGGTGAACTGTTTGACTATTTGTTTGAACGTGTTTGCGTCGAGGGAACCTTTTGTTTTGTTGTTGGCCCTGAGCGAACTGTTCAGGAAATTGTACCCCAAGAGGGGTGCTTTTGTCAAACAAGAAGTGTGGTGTAAGTGAGTGATTTGTTTTTAAGTATACATTTTGTGTACAGCCGTTTTGACACAAGCGCGCGGTCAGCTAGATGCTTGCCATGTGTCAGGGGGCCTTTATAATCAAGACAAATGGTTATAGAAGAACATGATGCTTCACAGCAAGATTCAGTCGTTTCGGCTTATTCAGGCGATGACTCTGATGGGTTTGAAAATTCTCTTCGTCCCACGGACTTTGATGGATACATCGGACAGGGCGAAGTAAAGGACAATTTGAAAGTATTTTGCCAAGCCGCAAAAAATAGAGGGGAGGCTCTTGATCACACACTTTTTTATGGTCCGCCTGGTTTAGGAAAGACGACATTGAGTATGATTATTGCCAAAGAAATGGAAGTGGGACTCCGGATAACCTCCGGGCCGGCTTTAGAAAAACCCGGCGATTTGGCGGCAATTTTGACGAATATCAAAGAGCACGACGTTCTTTTTATTGATGAAATTCATCGTCTCCGTCATCCCGTAGAAGAAATTCTTTATTCGGCGATGGAAGACTTTGCTATTGATCTTATTGTTGGGAAAGGACCTTCAGCTCGGACGATGCGCCTGACCGTGCCGCCCTTTACGCTGATTGGGGCGACGACGAAGGCTTCTATGTTGGCGGGACCTCTACGGGATCGTTTTGGACACGTCGAAAAATTACGATTTTATGAACCGAATGAAATTCAGCAGATTCTGGAGCGTTCGGCCCAGATTTTAGAAATAGAGATTGAAAAAGATGCGGCCGAGCAATTGGCCCGTTGCGCTCGTCGTACGCCACGTATTGCCAATCGATTATTGCGGCGCATGCGTGACTTTGCAGAGATTCAGCATGATGGATGTATTACCGTTGCGGTTGTAGAGCAAGGTCTCAAGAGTCTGTCTATTGATAGTCGGGGACTGGATCATGGAGATCAGGAATACCTAGAGATACTGTCTCGGCACTTTCGTGGGGGTCCCGTAGGATTGTCGACCATTGCAGCAGCCATTGGTGAAGATGAAAATACGCTTGAAGATATGGTTGAACCTTTTCTTATACGAGAAGGGTTGATACAGCGAACCCCTCGGGGGAGAATGTTAACGGATCATGGGACAAGCTATGGGTTGGGTCTTTTTACTTCTTCTGAGAAATGATGATCAAGAAAGCTATTTTACCCGTGGCGGGACTCGGGACACGGTTTCTCCCCGCGACCAAAGCTCAACCGAAAGAAATGCTGCCCGTGTTTGATACGCCGGCGATTCAATTTATTGTGGAAGAAGCCGTCGCAGCGGGGATAGAAGAAATTATTATTGTTATCGGTCCGGGAAAGAGTGCGATAAAAAATCATTTCGAGCCCGCTCCAGAGTTGGAATCTATTTTAGAAGCGAGGGGAAAATTAAAAGAATTAGAAATCGTCCGACATATTTCATCCATGGCGAATTTTCATTATGTGCAACAAGACGAGCCTTTGGGAGATGGACATGCAATCTTGTGTGCAGAAGACTTTTTAGAGGCTGATGAATCAGTGGTGGTTTTATTTGGTGATGATTTGGTTGACAATGAAGCGGGAAAAAACGCCGTTGAGCAATTGTTAAGTATTTATCAGGAAAAATCAGAGCCCGTTATTTTATTAAACAAAATTCAGCCCGAAGAGACGAAGAAATACGGAGTTGTGGGTCTGGATGAGCAAGAAACTCAGCAAGTAAAAATTAATAAATTTATTGAAAAGCCGGAACCCGAAGAGGCGCCGTCTGATTTGGGTGTCGTCGGAAAATTTATTTTGACCCCTGAAATTATTACATTATTAAAACAGCAAAAAGCAGGCTCTGACGGAGAAATACGACTCGCCCAGGCCTTTGATCAGTATTTGCAGGGAGGGGAAGCGTTATGGGGAAAGGTCCTCGAAGGCCAACGCTTCGACACAGGGGATAAACAAGGTTTTCTGGCAGCAACACTACACTATGCAAAAAAGCATCTATAAAACCCCGTCTTGTTTCTTTGCAATCAAATCTAAAAACATCTGACATTCAGCCGCTTGGTCTGTTTGAGGATCAATTTGGAGAACTTTTTCAAAGATTTCTTTGGCCTTTTTTATTTCTCCAGCATTGAGATAGCACACGCCTAAGTCGCACAGGATGTTTTGATCGAGAGGATTGAGATTGATGGATCGCTCCAAAATCGCAATACCTTGGGATTTGCGTGAGTTATTATAGCAAGACCAACCGAGACATCGTAGGATTTCTGGATGATTGGGGAAAAGGTCGTCGGCTTTTTTGAGTTCTTCAATAGAAGGATCCCATTTACGTTCGACAGAGTACAAAAATCCCATCAAGTAATGAGCATTGGCCGATTTACTGTTTATTTTTAATGCTTGCTCAAGGGCTTTTCTGGCATTTGAAAGTTTGCGAATAGAAATGAAATTGTCACCGAGTTCTTCATAAGCTTCAAAGCACTCAGGCTCATGAACAATTATTTTGTTCAGAAGTGAGTTCGCGTTTTCAAAGTCTCCATGAGTCTTACTTTCTTCGGCTTGAGAGAGGAGCTTGAGGGTTGTCTCTTCGTAACGTTCTGTAATAGGGGCGATAGATTTCATGCGTGAAAAACAAAGTTATTCGGGACATTGTACCAAAAAACATAGCTTTTTGCAAGCCTTGTAACTTTCCTCACAGTATTTACTTGGCCTTTCAAAAAATTATTATTACAATCATCCTGTTCAATTTTCACTATTCACTATTTATTACTCTCATGGCACAAGCAATTACCGCTGAAAACTTACAGGCAGAAGTTCTCGACGCAGAAGGGGTTATTCTCATTGATTTTTGGGCCCCTTGGTGTGGTCCTTGTCAGGCACTTTTACCGGTCATAGAAGAACTCGCTGAAAATGCACCAGAAGGATCTAAAATCTGTAAAATTAATATTGATGAACAGCCAGAGCTCGCTTCTCAGTTTGGAGTGATGTCCATTCCAACGTTAAAACTCTTCAAAGGGGGAGAAGTAGTGGATGAAGCGGTCGGGGTTAAATCAAAAGATGAGTTGGTTGCAATGATTGAAAAGAATGCGTAAAAGAAGGTCTCAATAAGTTAAAAAAAAGGTGTCTCATAATTGAGTCACCTTTTTTTTTATTGGGTCACAAGATTTTTTAGATACTTACTTTGATACCAGGTCCCATTGTGGAGTTAATCGTGATATTTTTGATAAACGTTCCTTTTGCACCAGAAGGTTTTGCTTCTTTAACGGTGTTAATGAAACGGGTCAGGTTTTCTGCAAGTTTGGTGTCACCAAAGCTAAGTTTTCCAAAAATACTATGAATCAATCCAAATTTATCATTTCGGAATTCAATACGTCCAGCACAGAGTTCTTTCACAGCCTTTTCGATATCAGGCGTTACCGTTCCAGCTTTTGGGTTGGGCATAAGACCTTTGGGGCCTAAAACTTTAGCGGCTTTTCCCAAGAGTTTCATCATAGCCGGTTGAGCAACGGCCACATCAAAGTCCGTCCAGCCTTTGGAGACAACTCTGTCGATGAGTTCAGCGCCACCAGCTTCGGTGGCACCAGCCGCTTTCGCAGCTTTGACTTGATCATCTTCACAGAAAACAGCGACACGAACAGATTTTCCGGTTCCGTTGGGAAGAGAAAGCGTAGAACGCATTTGTTGATCGGCTTGTTTGGGATCAATACCCAAAGTGAAATGAATTTCCGCGGTAGGATCAAATTTTACCGTAGAGCAAGAGATCATTAATTTAACCGCTTCCTCAATGGAGTAGGTTTTTTCACGATCGAATTTTTCGTACGAGGTACGGAGTGCTTTAGAGGCCGTCATGAGAAGGGGGGTAAGGTGGTAAATAGCGCCCCAGTTTACCAGGGCTCCCACAAAAGGGGCGATATTAAATTTGGGGCTCGAGTCCCATACGTTTGGCTGTTCCGGCGATAATCTTTACCGCGGCGTCCATATCGTTTGCATTGAGGTCTTTCATTTTTTGTTCAGCAACACTTTCAAGCTGCTTTCGAGTGATTTTTCCGATTTTTTCAGTATTGGGTCGACCTGATCCTTTTGCAATACCAAGTTCTTTTTTGATCAGAATCGAAGCGGGAGGTGTTTTGTATTCGAGTTCAAAGCTTTTGTCTTCGAAAACATAACAAATAACAGGAATAATCAGTGCATCCGCTTTTTGATCAGCAGTGGCATCATTGAACTGCGAACAGAACGCCTGGATATTGATTCCGTGTTGACCGAGAACCGGTCCGACGGGAGGCGCTGGAGTTGCGGCACCAGCTTTAAGTTGGATTTTGAATTTTGAGGCAAACGGTTTACTTGGAGGCATGAGAGAACAGGAATAAAATTATAATTTTTTGATAACTTGGTGAAAGTCGAGTTCGACGGGCGTTTCCCGGTCGAAAATAGATACCATGACGGTGATCTTTCCTTTAGCTTTGTTGACTTTAGAGATAACACCTTCGTAATTACTGAAGGGCCCCTCTTTGATAGAGACCAAGTCTCCGGCATTAAGTTTAATATCAGTGGTAGGGTCTTCGGCGCCCATACGACGTTTGATCACGCCGAATTCTTCAGGGAGAACCGGAACAGGAGTATTTCCAGAGCCGACAAATCCAGTGACATTCGGTGTATTTCGAATCATAAACCAAGAAGCGTCCGTTACGATCATATCGACAAGGACATATCCCGGGAAGAGATTTTTTTCAACGACCGTAGGTTTTCCATTTTTCATCATGGTTACCTTTTCCATAGGAACCACGACTTCAAAAACATGATCCTGCATGCTCATAGACTCCATACGTTGTTCAACTGCTTTTTTAACCGCGTTTTCGTACCCAGAATAGGTATGAATGACGTACCAATGACGACCGATGGAAGGATCTTGTTTGGCCATAGTTTTAGATAAGGTTGAGAACCATTTTATTGAGGGCGGAATCTACCAAGACCAAAAACACACCAACGATAAGCATAATAACAATGACGGTAATCATGGAATGAACCGCCTGTTTGCGCGTTGGCCAGGTTACGGCGTGGAGTTCTGTTAAACGGTCTTTGAAAAAGTTCTTCATGGGTGAAGGAGAGTTGACCGAGCTATTCTCTCGATTTAAAGCGGTTTGTCAAACTTTTTTACGATATTTATTCGTCTTTGAAAAGGTCTTTGACATCGCTATTGATGGCAGAAGTCGATAAATCAGTCGAGTCAAAAGAACTTCTAGAGAGAAAAGTAGAGGCTTGCATGTCTTCATCACCCTCTAGTGCACGGATAAAAAGGAACAAAAAAACACCGAGAGCGACGAGGGCTAAGATTTTTGTCATAAGTTTGTAAATGGTGAAAAACTACTTTCTAGGCTCAATGATAAGGCCAGAGAAAAAAGAGTCAAATTTTCATAAAAAATAGCACTTCTTGTCTGATCCCTTGTATCTAGCAATCTCTTGTTTATAATTATTTTATGTTATTAACAATGATCGAACCTGTCGCAAAAAAATTCCTTTGTCTGAGCTGTGGCGCTCGTTTTGAGGAAATGATGGAAGATGAAGAGACACAAGAAGTTTTTTGTCTCAAGTGTGGGGAGGTGAATCTGATGCCTTTTCGAGAATCAGCTACGGGACAAACGGGATGTAGTTCGAGTGGGTGTGGGAGAAGAGTCGATGATAAAGAGGTCTCAGGAGGAGGCTGTGGAAGTAGTTGTGGTTCTGGAGGCGGATGTTGTGTATGATAGAGATCGATGAAAAAGATCTGTTTGTTACTCTGTACTTTAATCTTGTTGGGAGGCTGTGAGAAAAAAGAGCCGGATCTTTCGACGTTGCTAGATTCTTCCACAGAACTGACCTTATCTATTTGGACAACTGAGTACGAAGATTTTTTTGAAGCCTTGGGGCGAGAGTTTTTGAGTCAAAAAAAGGTCTCAGGAGAGGTTGTCGTTCGATCTTTTTCAACTTCTAACGGGCTCGAGATGGCGCTTCTGAATGCGCTGGCAGAAGGCCGAGGGCCAGATGTTGTTTTTATTGATGGAGATTGGGTTTTGTCGAATCGTGCAAAGATTTTAGCAGCAGAGCCAACAGCAGGATTCCAGATAGAATCGTTGCGCACATTATGGATTGAGGCCGCACAAGATGTTTTTTTGGGGGAATCTTATATGTATGGAATTCCGTTGGGGGCGGATACGCTGGCACTTTTATTTAACCAATCGATTAGCGTTGATCGCCTTGGTGAGGAAGAATTACCATTGGAGACTTGGAAAGATCTGCCAGGTTTGGCCGAACAACTCGTGCAAAAAAATAATTCCTTTGAGCGATTCGCCATAGCCGCCTTGCCTATGGGGCGGGTGGACAATGTTTTTCATATGACGGAAGTTTTTGAAAATATACTGTTTCAGAGAGATTTCTCTCTTTTTACTTCCGATCAACGTCAGGCGACTTTAACGCAGGAAGGCGTGAGCGAAGATGGGAAAAAATATAGATTTGGACTTGATACGCTCAATTTTCTTCGAAGTTTTTCCGATCCTTCTCAAAAACATTTTACTTGGAATGCTTCACTGGCTTCAAATAAAGGAGAGAAGGCCTTTGATACTTTTTTGCAGGGGAAAGTGGCGATGGTTTTTGCGTATGCACGAGACCTGCATCGTTTGAAAGAGCGTCACAAGAGACTTCAGACAGAAGAAGATATACGGCTGATGATGGATTCAGATATACGCACGGTCTTTTTGCCCCAATTTAAAAAACCTTCTTTGCAGGCGCATCGAAGATCTTTGGCTCGTGTTTTTGGGTTTGTGGTTCCTCGGACGGCAGCTCAGCCACAAGTTTCTTGGTCTTTTTTACGCTTTGCTCATCAGAGTGATATCGCCCGGACGTTGCATCAGTCCACGGGCCTTTTATCGGTTCAGTACCCGCTTCTTTTAGAACAAGAATCAGATCCTTTATATGGAGTTTTTGCACGACAGCTCAAAACAGCGCAGGTGGTTCAGATGCCGATCCGAAGGCGTCTTTTGCAAGAAGGGTTCGAATCCTTGTTTGATCGTTTAGAAGATGGAGATGCTCCACTTAAAGCTTTGGAATGGTTGGAGGAATTTTTAACCGAACACCTGAGAGAAGCGGCCGGCGAATAAAAAGTGAAGAAAGAAAGAGATACGGTTCTCTGTTTTTCAATCTTGTGTATGATCGGGGGGTATGAAATATTTGCGTCTTCTCACACCTCAGCATGTTGGATATACACTCAAAGTATTGGGAGTTGTGATATTTTTGCTTTGTTTTTGGGTGCCCCAAGGGATTCTTTTGGGGGGAGATCCAGCTTATTTAGGCGCTTGGGAATCACATATTGGTTTTTGGTTTCCGCTTTCAGCAGGAGCGCTTGTGTTGGCTTTGATCGGAACGATCATCGGGCATAAAACACGAGAGATAGAGGCGCGACAAATTATTTTTTTGTTAGCGTTTTGGGCGATATGGATGGTCTTAAATATTCACTCTATTCATCCAGAAGTTTCTTTTTTGTACGGTTTTATTTGGTTTTTAGGACTTATCAGTGTGACCTTTGGTGCGACTTTTGTGATTCGTGGAGTGCCGAAGCAGACGCTACTATTAGCCGGAATGGTGATCGGAACATTCGTTTCCGTTTATTTTCCGGAAGTGGGAGTTTCACGCGAGCTCCTCGGATTTGCGGCTTTGTTAAGTATGATTTGTACGATGCGGGACACGTATTTTCCTTACAGGATGATTTTTTTATTGTCTCAAGTGGGCGTTCTTTTTATGAGTCAGAATCCTTGGCTGGTTCTCTTGGGGCTCGGCTTAGGGATAACATCTCGCATTTGGGCTTCTCAGATTCGATTCGAAAGACAGCAAGTTTCTTTTTGGGGCCCCGGTTTGTTGTTAGTAGGACTTAGTTTCTGGGGATGGGGACACGGTCATTTTGCATCCCTTTGGTCGTGGGAATTTCTTCCTCATTTTTTTGAAAAAGTAGGACGAATATTCTTTGGCGTAGGAGAAGGACAATTTTTGCCCGCACTGGCACAGCTCTCAGAAATATATCTCCAGCCCGATCAATGGGGGTGGCCAGGAAGTGGGTTCTTATCGGTTTGGTATGAAAAAGGTCTGATAGGCCTGCTGGCCTTAATCGGTCTGCTTCTGACGCCGATTCTTTTTCACGCTCAAAAATCACGCCTCTGGATGGGCGTTTTTGTTTGGGGATTATTGTTTACACAAGATTTGTGGATCACCAGTGAGGGAATTTTGTTTGTCTGTGTTTTATTATTAGCCCAGGAAGAAAAAGCCGGAAAGTTTGAGAACAAGCTCTAGTCAAACAACTCCGGATTGCCTTTCAAGATTTCTTGGATGTGCATCGCTTTTTTGCCCGGGATTTGAGCCTCGATAATATGCAGCATTGAATCATCTTTGCAGGTGATGGGATGGCTGTTTTCAGTGGCTTCGAGCGCAACTTCAGTCAGTTTGACGTTGCCTTTCAAAGTCTTGATGAAGATACCAGGAAACAAATCAAAGGCTCTAAATTTATTCCAGATTTCGAGAGCGGTTTCAGTGGTGGGGGAGACTTCTCCATCGGCTTTGGTGAATTTCCCACAGAAGGTAGCGAGGTCGTCTTTTTGTGGATGAGGATCGAGACTTTTTCCTTTGTAGAGCTGGAGAAAGAGAGGGATGAGTCCAGATGTTGAACAAGAAAATTGTTCAAAGGCTTCGGAGGTTTTCAGACTTCGGATATCGGCTGGTTTTTGAAGCAATATATCGCCCGCATCGAGTTCTTTAACCATGCGTTGAAACGTGATGCCGCTGACTTCATCGCCACTTAGGATGGCAGACTGAACTGGCGAGGCACCTCTATATTTTGGGAGCAGTGAAAAATGAACATTGACCACACCGAAAGGAGGTTTTTCTAAAATTTCCTCCGGAAAAATCATCCCAAAGGCGATAACCAGACCCAGATCAAATGTATGATCTTCAAATATTTTTACTAAATCTTGTTTGTTTTGTATTTCAAAAACAGGAAGCTTTAAAGTTTCGGCCGCTTGTTTAACAGGGCAAAGCGTGAGAATCTGTTTGCGGCCGATTTTTTTATCCGGCATAACACCCACGCCGATAATCTCGACTTGATTATCAGCTGCGAGGGCCTCAAGCGGTTTAACGGCCAGATCCGGCGTGCCAAAATAAAAAACTTTCATCATAATGCTGGAGGCATCATACATAATTTTATGAAAATTAACGAAGTCATCTTCGAAAAAGCAGAAGTATTTAACGCCAAGATCTTGGTCGTAACGAAGTATTTTGATCTTTTCCAGACGCGGGAAGTGTTGGAGGAAGTTCAGGATCAGCCGAATTTTTGGGCGTTGGGAGAAAATAGAATCGATGACATCATCAATAAGCAACTGCCGCGAGGACTGGTACATTTCATCGGGAATATTCAATCCAGAAGAATTCCAGAGATAGCGCAGCATTGTTGTGTAGTGCATTCTTTGAGTAAACCAGAGCATGTCGAAAAATTTGAAAAAGAATTATCTGCGGCCAATCTCTCTTTGGGTGTTTTTTTACAAGTAAATATCTCAGGAGAAGATCAAAAATTAGGATGTTCGCCCAAAGATCTTCCAGAATTAATAAAAACAATACAGGCATCTCCGCATATAAATATGTTAGGCCTGGCTTCTATGGGCGTGGGAGAGTTTACCTATGAGAGCAAGAAACAAGAATTTCAGCAGTTAATAGATCTTCGTGATCAGTATCTTCCGGGAACAAAAATCTCCGCCGGAACCTCACGTGATTATGAGATAGCCTTGGCACAGGGGATTGAAGTGGTCAGAATCGGACAAGCGCTCTTTTCATAAAGCTTCTTTTATGGCATAATAAAGGCGTATGAAAAAGCAAAAGTTCCAGCATATTGCGATTTACTGTCACAACAAACCAGCCAAAGAAAAAGTGGAGCGGAAGTTTTTGAAAGAATTGTTGGCTTTTTTTGAAACTCAGGGCGTTAAAAGTGTTGATGGAGATGTGAGAACGATCTCATTGCTACAAAACGGGGTGGATCTCATCGATGATGAAAAAAAATATGATCTCAAGATCGGTATAGGAGGGGATGGAACGCTTTTAAAAATAATGAGAACCCTGCAAAAAAAAGACGGACTTTTATTGGGTATTAATTTTGGAACGTTGGGGTTTTTATCAGAAGTTCAGCCAGACAAAGCGTTGGAGGATATGAAACAAATTTTTGATGGTAATTTTTTCGTAGATGAACGGATGTTGGTGAAGGCGTTTGTTTGGCGTAAGAATGCCCAAGGAGAGAAGGATAAAGTTTTTCGAGCCTATGCGCTTAATGATCTGGTATTTGGGCATGGCGGACTGGCGCGGCTCATGAATTTTCATGTAAAAGTAAATCGCCGAGTCCTTTCGACGTATAAGTCTGACGGGGTTATTTTTTCGACGCCTACCGGATCAACCGCGTATTCGATGTCTGCGGGAGGTCCTATCGTGAGTCCGGCGCTTAAAGCCATCCTCGTGACGCCGATCGCGCCACATCGTCTCAGTCATCGACCTATTCTGCTACCGGGAAATAAAATCATCCATCTAGGATTTGATGGACGGGCAGATGCGATTTCTATGACCGTGGATGGTCAGATTCATTTTTCACTCAAACCCACAGACGAAGTCTCAATTCAAAAAGCAACACGCGTCGCAAAATTCATACGTCTTCGTGAATCACACTACTTCAAAACCCTGCGAAATAAACTGGGCTGGGGCGTGTAGCGTGCTCCCCTGTGAGGGGGAGCTGCCCGAAGGGCTGAGGGGGTTACTTCCGATGATTTTCTTTAAACTCTTCGGAGCATTCTTCGAGGAAGGCAATGGCCGCATCATGACCTTTGGTTCCTAAGACCTTTACCTCTTTTTCAGGTTCACGGCCTTTATAGTTGGCGAGAAACCATTCGAGATTTTCAACAACTTCTCGATCGAGGTCATTGATATCTTGGCAGTGTGCATAGTCAGAGTGTCCAGCGGGGACGGCGATGATTTTATGGTCAAGTTCGCCGGTATCATCCATTTCGATAATGCCCAAAATGCGGACAGGGACAACAACGCCCGGCACAAATTTTTCACTTGAAACAATGATCACATCCATAGGATCGTTGTCATATTTATTCCAGGTCCGTGGGAAAAATCCGTAGTTTTGTGGGTAGTCAATGGGGGTTCGAAAGACACGATCAACAAACATCGCGCCGATCTTATCATTGTATTCGTATTTGACGCGGCTTCCACGGGGGATTTCTACGACGGCGTTAAAAATTACTTTATCTTCTTCGTGAAGGGGAATATCAAAAAATAAGTTCATAAGAGAGGGAATTAAGACGAAAAATTAAGACGAAACGAGTGTAAAGATTTACTTTAAAATTTCAATCCCCGGTAGCTCATTACCGGCGAGGAATTCAAGCATAGCACCGCCACCAGTAGAAACATGCGTGAAGCGTGACTTATCCAGACCAAAGAGTCGAAGCGCCTCAATCGTATCACCACCGCCCAAAATAGTTCGAGCATTGGTCTGAGCGCCAATAACACCTGCTATGGCCTGGGTCCCTCGTGCAAAAGGTTTTTTCTCCATCATCCCCAACGGTCCATTCCAGATAATCACATTTGAGTACTGCAAGATTTCCGAAAAGCTCGCGATTGAATGCGGACCAATATCAAAAATTTTAGCATCACCACTGACGTCTTCGATCGGGAGATCGGCGGTTTCAGTACTATCGGGAGTATCGGCACAAATCACATCAATCGGCATATGAAATCCCGTTTTAAATGTGCTGGCAATCTCGAGCACTTCGCGAGCAGTTTCAACTTGATCTTCTTGATAGAGGCTTTCTCCCACATCATAGCCTTGGGCGACTTGAAAAGTATTCGAGAGAGCACCACCGACCAAGATGTGATCGGCTATTTTGGCAAAATGTTTCAGTACCGGTACTTTCGTTTCCATTTTGGCGCCACCGGACACTAAAACCAAGCCCGGTATTTTTTCATCGGTCAGGAACGGCGCGAGCGCTTCGATTTCTTTCTGCAGTAAAAACCCAGCATAACAAGGAATTTTTCCAGCAAACCCCACAACAGAAGTCTGTGCTCGGTGCGAGACCGCAAAGCCGTCATTGATAAAAATTTCTGCCTCAGTGCCGTCTAGTATTTCTTGGGCAAACGCTTCTTGATCGCCTTTTTTTTCTTCTTTTCTGAAACGCGTATTTTCATGGAGTTGCACGCGGCTTTCTCCGGCTGAATAATCATCTCGGAATTCAACCGCTTCGCCCAGCTTACTTTCAAGCTCATCGATCAAATGTTTTGCCGAAAGATCGGGAATAATTTCGCCTTTGGGCCGTCCCAAATGTGTGAGGATATGAATACGTTGCGCTTTATTTTTCAATAAATAGTGCAGGGTCGGCAGCGATTCAACAATCCGCGTATCTTCTAATACGTGACCGTCTTTAAGCGGCACATTTAAATCCAGACGAATAAGAATAACTTTATTCTCAATAATTTCGGGCGAAAGAGTTTTGATCATGCAAAAAAGTTAAAAGCCTCTTCATTGTAGGAGAAGTCTTTTAAATTTCCAGCGTGAAATTAGGCGGTGATTTTTATACGGAGAGGTCTATTGTTGGGGGGGAAGATGGGACATCTTCTCCTGCCAGGGACCTACATAATAAAGGAGCATGTGCCCCGGATCAGAAGGGATACTCGTAATAAGAAAAATAGAATTTTCTTGGTTGGGAAAGTACCAGCTTTGTGATGAATCGCCTTTTTCGAGCGTGCGAGGGATGTTCGCAAAAGAAGTTCCAAGAAGGAGGCGCTGAAGAAAGTCGTGGATAGACGATTGAGAGATGGTTACGAGTTCCTGACCTGAATAATTGATGGGCGTTTCTGTCGGAGCAGCGGGGGGTGGTGCAATTTTGAACGGCGCTTTGATGGTTTTTCCGTTTTCCGATCCCCATAAGTTCATGAGTGCCTTGAGCGCATCATGGTTTCCATAGTCATGATTTTCGAGGACGATCTCAATAGCATTGCATGTTTTTTGGACAGAAATTTGAAGAACGAGACTCACACATTGTATTTGAAGCGAAGTTTGTGGTCGTTTTTCGTCTACCAGTTCTTTCATGAAATGAGGGATGTCTCGTCCGGCAACAATAGTTTTAGAGCTTTCTTGTGAAGAATGAAACACCCCAACGAGAAAGGCTCTTTGAAGCATGATGTGTGTCCAACGACGAATCTCTCTTTCTTTTTGGTCGCGAAGAGACTGGATTAATTCAGAGACAGGATTGAGGTTCGCGACAGGACTCTCTTCTTCCGGAGAGGGATCTCGTGAAGTTTTGTCAATCGGTTGTCCGTAAAAATTTTTATACATAACGCACGTCTTTTACTTGTTTTTTTAAAAAAGTCAAGTTGTCTCCTCTTCCATCATCACTACAATAATGCCGTTATAAAATTATTTCCTTTATGGACTTAGAAGTCATTATCGGTCTCGAAATTCACGCGCAGGTCTCCACGAAGACGAAGCTCTTTAGTCCGTCGGACAATGATGCTTTTGGAGCGGATCCCAATACGCGGATCAACGAAATCGACATGGGGTTCCCGGGGATTTTACCGGTCCTGAACAAAGTAGCCGTTCGAAAAGCCGTCCGAGGCGCTGCGGCCATGGGCTGTGAGATTCAGAAATTTTCCAAATTTGATCGTAAAAATTACTTCTACCCCGATCTTCCTTTTGGGTATCAGATTTCTCAGTTTGATCAGCCTTTTTCACTGGCCGGAAAAGTCGATTTTTATGATTCATCCGGTACACGAAAGACGATTCGTATCACGCGGGTGCATTTAGAAAATGATGCGGGAAAGCTGGTTCACGTCAAAGATGGAACACTGTGTGATTACAACCGAGCCGGAACACCTTTGGTAGAAATTGTGACCGAACCCGACCTGCGTTCGGCTGAAGATGCACAAGCTTTCGCGAAAGAAGTACAAAAAATTCTTCGTTTTGCCGGTAGCTCTGATGCAGATATGGAAAAAGGTATGATGCGATTTGATGCCTCTATTTCTTTGCGACCGAAAGGCGAAGACAAGCTCTATCCAAGAGCTGAAATTAAAAACTTAAACTCTTTTAGCTCGCTTCAAAAAGCGATTGATTACGAGATCAATCGTCAGAAGAAACTCTGGGAAAAAGGAGAAGCGCCCACGGTGCCGACGACGGTGGGATGGCTGGATGATGAACAAAAAACAAAATTACTGCGAGACAAAGAAGATGCGCATGATTATCGATATTTTCCCGAGCCAGATCTACCACCGCTGGTCTTTACCGATGAAGATATTGCGGACATCTGCAAAGACATGCCCGAGCTTCCGATTGATCTGTATGATCGGTACCGATCGGAGTATCAGTTTTCCGATGCCGACAGTTTAAAATTATCAGAGTCGCCAGAATTATCAGGATTTTTGAATGAGACGATTGCCGCTGACTGCAAACCGAAAAAAGCAGCCGGTATGATCTTGAGTGTAATATTAGCAGTAAATGATTGGCAGCAATCCAAAATCACGCCGCAGCTTGTCGCGGATGCATTAGATTTACAAGCGCGTAACAAAGTCTCATCGTCTGGCGCGAAAGAAATCGTTCTCAAGGCGATGGAAACGGGGCAGGCAGCCGAAGACATTATGATTGATTTAGGTCTTGAACAGGTTTCTGACACCGGCGAACTTGAGTCTTGGGTCAAACAAGTTCTTGAAAAAAACCCACAATCTATTGCTGACTACAAAGCCGGGAAAGGCAAAGCGATTAGTTTCTTGATGGGACAGGTCATGGCACTCTCCAAAGGCGCCGCGAATCCACCGATGGTGATGGAAATGCTGAAGAAAGAGCTTGGGTAAGGTTTAAATCCTTGATAAACCCCGAAATATTTGCTATAATAAAGAGAAGAAGCTAAATATTTCTACAGATGGATTACCTTATCGAGAACGCAAAAGAAATCGCATTCCTGTGTATCGGGGGAGGATTTTTGATTCTTGTGGCGGTCGTAAGTACTTTTATTTGGAAACTCAAACAGTTCTTGAATAAGTTCGATGATCTCGTAGAGCTTTTTAGTGAGTATATCTACAAACCGGTGGCTTTGATCATCAAGCTTGAGAAGTTTGTAAAAATGGGCTTGGAGTTTTTGAAAAATCGGAATAAGTAGGTTCCAACATTAAGAGAACATTAAATTTTGCCCTGCTAGAAAATTGGCAGTAAATTTTTTATCCACTTTCAAAAGATCTAAATTGACACTGTCATGACAGTGTGGTAACTTTTTGCGGATTATAGCTTCTTTATCTTGTTTTCTATGTCTCACATCCAAATCCGTATTGCCACTGAAGAAAAAAAGGACGCCCAGAAAATTATTGAAAGCATGGGGTTAACCCTTTCTTCTTCGATTAAGCTTTTTCTCCGACAAGTGGTCAAAGAGAGGAAAATGCCGTTTGCACTTTCGGCGGATGACTTCGTCGCGGATCTGAAAAAAGAAACGCTTTCCGCTACGGATGAGCCTTTTGTAAAAGAAAGTGCTACCCTGAAATCAGAAGGTAATGCATCTGATGACACTGATTCTTCATGGAACTTTTTCACGCAGCAGAAGATTGGCTAAAGTCTCTCTCGTCAGAGGCTCAGTTTTTTCGGACTTCGACCAAACCTTCGTTGGAGGTGATGCGATGTTTTTTGAGTCATCTTGACCATCCGGATCGATCGTTTCAGATGCGGGTCATTGTCGGTGGGACGGCCGGGAAGGGGAGTGTGTGTCGATTAGTGGAAGATGTCTTGGTTCGTTCGGGTAAATCTGTCGTCACACTCATGTCGCCGCACGTACAAGTCGTAACCGAGCGGATTCGTCTGAACGGAAAGTTGATCACACCGGAAGCTTTTGGTGAATCTATTTTAAAAATAAAAGAAGTCTCGGAAAAAATAGATCAAAAGCCGACCTATTATGAAGCGATCGTCCTAGCGGGGATACTTTATGGTCAGGAATCCGGCGCAGAAATCTGTATTGGTGAAATTGGCCTGGGCGGATCCTGGGATGCGGTCAATGCGATGGACGGACCGCGGATAGCCGCTCTGACTTTTGTGGGGGATGATCATCGGGATATTCTCGGACCGACGTTGGAAGATATTGCGATCACAAAATCCGGTATTTTTACCAAGGATTGCGTAAAAGTTTTTAGTTTTGAACAAAAATATAGATCAATTTTGAGCAAAGAGGCTGATTGTGAAATAGAGTTTGTGAAAGGGATAAGTAAAAAGTTGAACAAAAAAATAGCACAAAAAATAGTAAAAACTATATTAAAAGAGGTGGGGGTTGATTTTCAGAAAGTTGCGACTCCTGGGCGATGGGAAACCATGCCCGATACACAGAAAATCATCCTCGATGGGGCGCATTCTATCGATCGATTTCTTTATCGATTGCCACAGATAAAAAAACAAGAAGGGAAAATAGTAGGTGTGTGCGCCATGGCACAGAACCATGATCCCTCAGCCTTTCAAGTAGTGCTGGAAGAGCTCGATGATGTAATTTGGACCACTATTGCAGGCGAGAGAGGATTTTGGTCACCGACAGAACTTGCACAGCGATTCGGTCGAGGAGAGATAGAAGAGGATCCTCAAAAGGCCCTGGTTCTGGCACGTGAGCGAGGCGATGTGGTCTTGGTCACCGGAAGCTTCTATCTGTGTGGGCTCTTACGAGAAAATTGGTACTCAAAAGAAGCAATACTCCTCCAGCAAACAGAATTTCCAAGTGTTTAGAGGCGACGTGCGTCGAGTGTCTGATTGACGAGGGCGTCCGCGTTTTTATTCAGATGACGAAGCACGTGGGTGAATTCAATACTTTCAAATTGTTCAACAAGCGCATGGGCTCTTTCCCAGAGCGGCCTGAGGTTCGGGCTTTTCATTTTCCAGCCTTTACTCATCTGACCGACAACCAGGCTTGAATCCATACTGATCACAAGATTGGTTATGTCCTGTTCGAGGGCAAGTTTAAGGCCACAGATCAGTGAAGAGTATTCGGCAAAATTATTGGTTTGGGTGCCATAAAATTCACCTTTTTCGGCGATAATAGTGCCAGACTCATCACTCAAGACCGCGCCACCAGCCGAAGGTCCAGGGTTTCCACGGCTTCCGCCATCACAGTGTAGGACCGCTTTTTTAGACATGCTTGAGGATATCAGATTTTTGAATTTCTTGGGCTTCGCCCGTCTCGCGATTCACCAGCTCGACAATGCCTTTTTCTTCGGTTTTTTCGGACATAACAATTCGTACGGGGATACCGAGGAGTTCATGATCAGAAAACTTCTGACCCGGGCCAACTTTTTTCTCTCGTCGATCGTCATAAAGGACTTCAATGCCTGCGTCTTGTAGTTCTTTATAGAGTTTTTCTGCTTCGGTATAAACCGCATCATTTTTACTAATGGCCGCGAGATACACCTGGAAAGGCGCAACGGACTTCGGCCAAAGGATGCCCTTGTCATCATGGAAAACTTCGACCAGCGTTCCCATTAATCTTGAAATTCCAATACCGTAACATCCCATGAGAATAGGCGTAGGTTTTCCATCCTCGCCCGTAGCCTTGAAACCAAAGGCCTCAGAAAACTTTTTTGAGAGCGGGAAAATATTTCCTACTTCGATAGCGTTTGAAACCTGGTAGACTTCGCCGGTTTCGGGGTTGAGGTCGCCTTTTTGTGCGGTTTTAATGTCATAAAACTGATCAGGTTCAGGAATATCCCGTCCAAAGTTTACATTTTTAGTATGATAATGCGTTTTATTGCTTCCACATTCGAAGTTATTTACACCCTGCATTGAATCATCGATCACTACACGCACACTGTCAGGAAGATTTACCAGTCCTGCATAGCCAATTTCTGAGCCAGTTATTTTTTTCACCAGGGCTTTGTCAGCCAATTTGAGATTTTTGCAGCCCAAAACTTCTTTCAGTTTAATCTCATTCACATCATAAGTGCCACGAATCACAGCCGCTATCATGACGCCTTCATTCATTTCATAAAAAAGAGTTTTTGTCGTGCGTTCTTCGGGGATTCCTAAAAATTCAGATAAAGCCTGTACCCCAATAATATTTTCACCTTTAACGTCTTCCGAGGGAAGTGGCTCCTGGCTTTCGAGTGCAGGCGCCTGAGAAGGTGCGATTTCTTGATTATAATAGATGTTTTGTTTCGTGTCATAAAAAACTTTGTCTTCGCCGACCTCATTCAGGGTCTGAAACTCATGAGAGTATTGAGAGAAATCTCCGCCCGAAGCCGCAACAATATGCGTGATGTCGCCCAGACCAAGACGATCATAAACCTTCTTATAAACGTCTTTCATGTTTTCATAGTAGGCGTCGAAATCTTCTTGGCTGGTATGAAAAGAATAGGCATCTTTCATCAAGAATTCACGTCCACGCAAGATGCCTGATTTCGCACGCGGTTCGTTGCGGAATTTATTCTGAATCTGATAGATACAGTAGGGAAAATCTTTATACGAACGGCTGAAAGATTGGGCCATCGGTGTGACAACCTCCTCATGAGTGGGGGAGAGCGCTACGTGCTTTCCATTGGCCATTTCGAGTTTATACAGCACGTCAACCGTTTCCCATCGACCGGTTTGCTCCCAAGATTCTTTCTTTGCAATCGCGGGCATCAAAACTTCTTGGCACCCGGCTTGGTCCATTTCTTCTCGGACAATCTGAGAGATCTTCCGGAGGACACGAAGTCCGAGGGGCAAGTAGCTATAAACACCCGCCAGTTCTTTGCGGATAAATCCTCCCCGCAGGAGGAGCTCCGCATTTTTAGCGTCTTCCTGAGCGGGAAGTTCACGTTGGGTTTTGGTAAACAGTTGAGAATATTTCATCGGGGCCGAGTATACGCGGTTGGGGATCAGTCTGCAATGTTGATCCGCCTTAGTGGGTCTTTTTAATGGCGAGGTTCAAATCTATCAAAATATTATTGATAAAAAATTCAGGTTCATTTTTACTCCTGGGCGGCAAGAATACTTCACGAATAAGAGTGCCGTTATTATCGAAATCTAATTTATTGCGGCGTAAAAATATAGTGCGTCCAAGGAGCCACTCCTGTAAAAATTGCTGTGCGGCTAAGCCTCGGTGGGCATATTCTGGGCGTGGATCTTGAGCATCAGGAACGGCAATGCCTTGCAGTCGCACATGAAGTCCGTTGGTCAACTCCAAAACTTCTCCCGAAATAACCCGTGCAACGCGCCCCGCTGAGATAGAAGAAAAGTAGGATCCATAGCGTTTCTTAAAAACCTGTGCTTGGCGTCCCGATAAATCTTGTAATTGAAAACGTACAGGAGTTTGCCCACAGTTGTCCCAAAGACCCCGTGAGGCTAGGAGTGCTTCTTTTTGAGCTAATTGGTATCGAGACAAGACTTTAGAATGAAGTTCGTCTGCGGAGGTTTTTGAAAGCTTTGCAAATCCTTCATAGAGTAAAAATTCATTGAGTTCTTGTTTGGAGGGAAGTTTGATACGAAAGTTTTGAGCGGAATCACTTTTTTCAGAATAAAGTTTTATTTTTTGTCCCTGAAGAAGAATCTTGAGGGTCTGAAAAGCTTCTCGACTATGACAGGCTTCTTGGTCAGACCAGGGAAAGCTTTGAATGGTCTGAATTCCCAACGGGCGGATCAATCGTCCATCACGGAGGCGATAGTGTTGATTGTCTACCACTTCGTGGACAATGGCTGTTCGCCACGACTTAGCGGCTGATGTGACAGGAATCAGCGCGCAATGAAGCATGAAAAATAAAAAGAAAACATAAGGCATATATACTCTCATAATCTTCTGTTTTCAGATGCGCAAAGATTTAATCTCGATTTAAGGTTGCGTGAGTTGCTTTCTTCTCTTTACCTCTTTACAATAAATCGGAATTTTTAATCTATTCCCATGGCAGCTCCCTACAAAAAACTTTCCGGTTCTAAAATTTCCTTCAGTATTGTGGTCGAAGAAGGGGATATTGAAAAAGCGCAAAAAGGCGTGATTGCACATCATAAAAAAGAAATTTCTCTTAAAGGATTCCGTAAAGGAGAAGCTCCCGATGACATGGTCTTGGGGGCTATTGGTCCCCAGCGAGCATTTCAAGAGTCTTTTGACCAGGTGTTGAGTCAAAAATACAGTGCTTTTGTGACCGAGCATGATCTACATCCTGTGGCGATGCCGCAGGTTGATATTAAGGATCTTAAAAAACCGCCGTTTCAGGTGGGGATTTCAGTGGAGCTGTTCCCAGAACTTTCTTTGGGAAATTATGAAAAACTAAAACCGAAGGCTTTAAAAATAAATATTTCAGAAAAAGACATAGAGGAGGCTTTGAAACGTCTTCTTGTGGCACAAGAGCGGGAAAAGATCGTTGAACGAGCCGCAAAGGCCGGCGACGTGGTTAAGGTTGATCTCGTCGGAACCAATGAAAAGAACGAACGTGTTTGGGGGGAAGATGAAAACAACGAACGTCGTGTTGTCTTGGGAGAAAAGCATATTATGCCCGAGGTAGAAAAAGCCATCACCGGAATGAAGGCCGGAGAGAGCAAGGAAAAAATAAGTGTAAAATTCCCCGATCAACCGATGTTTGGAGACAAAGCAGGGGGAAAGATGTTGTTTAGTGTTAAACTTATTTCAGTAGGGGCGGTTGATCCTTCGGCTATTGATAAAGCTTTGGCAACGGAAGTGTTGGGAAGAGAGGCAACGCCTGAAGAGCTTCGTCAAGAAGTACTTAAAATGCTTGAATCAGAGGAAAAAAAGCAGCAAGGAGAAAAGGCTGTTGCAGGATTTAAAGAAAAGCTTGCGGGGATCGTCAAGGTAGACCTTCCTCAGAGTTGGATTGATCGAGAGGTTGGCGGACGACAAGAACAGATGAAACAATCACCCGCTTATCGACAAGATCCAGAAGCTTTTTGGAAGCAGGTGGGCAAAAGCGAAGACGCGTTAATGAAAGAGTTTCGAAAAGATTCAGAAAAAACTCTTAAAATTTATTTAGGGCTTTCTGAGATTGTGAAACGAGAAGCTCTTGAGCTTAGTGCGGGCGAAGAACAAATGGTGCAGGCACAATTGGAGCATCGTCTCAGTCATGAAGGAGATAAAAAAACTCCCACCCAGGCGCAAAAATCACACGCCTTAGAGTCTGCAAGAATTGACAAGTATCTAGCGAGTCTTTTATCATAGGAATAACATGTGGAAAGTTCTTCTCGGCTCCTTTGGTTTCATTTTTATTTTGGTCATAATCATTGCCTTTGAAAATATTGGCATGCAGACCAATTTCATGTTTCTTTTTACGGTCGTTAACAGAAGCCTCTTTTATGTGGTCATGTATATGTTCCTGTTCGGCGTGATGGGGGGGATTCTGTTGGGACTTATTCCTTATGTATTAGCAAAAGGGAAAAAGAACAATGCCGAGATGGGGCCGGACGATATTGATTTATAGAAAATAAGAAAAAAATAAGGAAAAATAAAAGGCCTTTGCTTAAAGCAAAGGTTTTTTTTTATAGTTCTTTGTTTAAAAATCATACAAAAGCTTCCTGAAAAAATCATTTGTTGATCACTAAAATTGTTCGATCCTGTCTACAATCATAGATCATGTTGATTTTTTGCAGTCACTTTTTTGGCCTAACGAAAGCTTTCCGAGGGGAAAGCAAGAAAAAAATTTTGACTTTTTAACGGAAAACGAATACGTTTTTTGCACTACCACATTTTGTTCACAAAATATGCTCAAGAAAATATTTGGATCAGGGGCTCGCGTAAAACTTTTTCGTCAGTTTTTGATGCATCCAACGGAAGAGTTCTACATTCGGGAATTAACACGTTTGCTCGATGAGCAGATTAATTCGTTGCGACGCGAACTCGAGAATTTGGAAAAGATTGGCATGTTGCGTTCCAAAGAGCGCAATCGAAAAAAGTATTATCAGATCAATCAATATTTCCCACTGCTTCATGAATTGACGTCGGTGGTTCGAAAAACAGATGAGACCAATCAAGAATTTTTGAAAAAAGTTTCCCAGTTAGGAAATGTTGACCTCTTAGTTTTGAGTGGAGCATTTTTGGGAAGAGAAGATATGGATGCAGACTTGTTTTTAGTGGGCAATGTTGGTAAAGAAGCTCTGCAGGAATTTCTCGATAAATTTTTCGAAGGCAAGGAATTACGATTTGTAACGATGACAAGAGAAGATTTCTTGTACCGCCTGACGCTGAAGGATAAGTTTGTACAGGCTCTGTTGGGAGATCGAAACAATGTGATTTTGAAAAACAAACTGAAGAAAGATACCGAGCCATTCTTTGCTCTTTAAACACTAATAATACCGCTGGAACCATTGTGCTTCCAGGACTAAGATTCGTATGAGCGGCAGAGGCTTTCCTCTATGTGGTGTGGTGGAAAGTCGGCCGTTTATACTTTATGCTTATTTTCGTTTGACAGAAGCGGCTTTCGCCTTATAATTCCACGGCTTTTTGCGCTCAAAAAATATGGATCTTATTCTACAACAATATTCGCGTCGTCAGTGTAAAGCTCAGGTACCGGTTCTTAAAACCGGATATCAAGTGAAAGTACACCAACGTATTAAAGAAGGAAATAAAGAACGAGTCCAGATTTTTGAAGGGATGGTGATTCGAACCGGAGGGGGCCATGGTGTCACCGAGACTTTTACCGTTCGAAAAATTTCAGGAGGAATCGGAGTCGAAAAAGTATTTCCGATTCATGCTCCAAGTATTGAAAAAATTGAAGTGCTTCGGGCTCATAAAGTGCGTCGTGCAAAATTGCATTATCTTCGAGAGCGATCAGGGAAAGCCCTTCGTTTGCCAGAGGTAGCCTTGGAATTGGAATACAAGAATTTTGAAGCGCCACAGACCGAGGCAGAAGATGACGCAAAAAAAGAACCCACTGTCGCTGAGGCGAAAGAGGATTCATCTGCTGCTGAAGAGGCTACGAAGAAGGCCTAGAAGTAAAAGTAGGTTTGTAGGTCCAAAGCAAATTCTCGTGAGAGGTATCCCAACGTTGCAAACGTAAAGACGATACTAGAGGAAATCATGACATCCCAGAGGAGGGAATCTTTTTGAGGACGGATAAATCCGAGAACCCGCCGATACGTTTTTTTCATCGTTTTCATACAAAGGAGAGGGATAAAGAAATCCCAACATTGTAACAGAAAAAACAGTAAAAATCAAATCAAGTGATTTTAGACTCCGAAGTCATCGACGTCTTCTTTGCGTTTCCAAAAAACAGCAACTCCCACAATGATCAGCGTTCCCAAGAAAACAAATACCGGAGAAGCCTGAAGGCCTTTGGTTTGAGAGGATGTGTCCGTACCATCGTTTGGAAGATCAAAGGAAGAGGCCTGAAGATTTCTTCCATAGGTCTTCCGTGTCTGTAGGACGGTGTCAGGAATCATAACAGGGGATACGGGAGCCGTAGCGGCAACGCGGCTGTTAGAGGTGCTATCCTGATAGCCCTGGAGGGATCCTTGTGAAGACGAAGAGGTCGGCGGTGAATTCTGAACGGGGGGGACTTGATTGGGGGATCCAAGCATCGGAGACGACTCATCCTCATAAAAGACATCTGATTCATCAGGGCGGAGTAAGGGTAATGATTGATCGTGATCCTGAAGAGGTGCCGGAATCTCTGAGTCGGCGTCGTCGATGGATGGAATAACACGTGGATCAGGATTTATAACTTCCTCTTCGGCACCGAAGGGATCTTCCAAAAGTTCTTCTTCGGGAGGCAGGACACTGGGGAAGGGTGACTTTTCAACGGTTTCTATTTCATCCGGATTCATAGGATCGACACTCGCCGGGTCGGGGTTTTCATTAAATAAGGTGTAGGCACCCGTGCCTCGCAAGACGGCGGAAAAAACCTGTACATCCTCTTGTGAAGTGGGTTCAAGCTTTCCTCCAATGCGCTTCCAGTCTTCAGTATTACTGTTGTACTGCCACAAACCAACCCCATACAGATCCATCGTCAGAGGGATGTAAAGATTAACGGCATTATAACGTTGAATGCTATTCCGATTCAAGAATTCATACCGTCGTCGGGTTCGTGGATGCATCAGATCAATCTGATCGATAAATTTAAGGGTACCGGGTGTTTGCCCAATAAGTTCAAAGCTTACGACTTCTCTCATCCGAGCTCGAGGGGGTTTGTCATAAGGGCTGATAATTTCAGGCGGCAGGAGGCTCCCTTCGTATTTGTCCTGACTGGGAACGTTGACGACAACCGTCCCTTTAATAAATTCGATAAAAACACGGCCCTTCGAATCGGCCATGACATTGTCTTCTACCACACGCCCTTCAACAATCGTGACAAAGTCTTGGGTTCTCACGCGTCCCTGGACGGGGAAAGCAAGACCCAGAAGAAGCCCAAAAAGAAAAAGTCGAGAGAGATAGATTTTCACAGGACGATTATAGGGAGAAGCGTCTTTACCGACAAGCTTATCTCGTGATGAGCTCATAGGCTTTGAAAAACCAAGCCGAAAAATCTTCCGGGTGATTTTTTATTTCTTGTTCTAAATCGTCTCGCGTAACCCAGCGCCAGTCTTGGCATTCTGCTGGATCAGGCTCGGGAGTGCCATCCCAAACGCCCTGTAATACATGATCAAATTCATGTTCTGTTAAATCATTTTCAAAATCAGCTTTATACAGAAAGCTTCCTACTTCGCGCAGTTCACACACAAATCCCATTTCTTCCTGCAATCTTCTTTGACCGCCTTTTAAAACATCTTCACCCGGTAGGGGATGAGAACAGGTCGTATTCGTCCACTTACCACCTGAGTGATATTTATTCTCTGCGCGCTGCTGCAGCAACAGTTCTCCGGATTTATTAAACACAAAAATAGAAAACGCCCGGTGTAACAGGCCTTTTTTGTGGGCTTCGATCTTTTCACAGGTGCCAAGGTCTTGATCTTGTGGATCGACCAGGACGACATCTACCATTGAGCTTCAAGCTCGTCATTGTCTTGCATAGCTTCTGAAATATCAGCCAAAAGTTGTGGACGAATAGTGTTTGCGTGAGGGATTTTAGATCCTACAAACTCAGGTTGTGAAGCTTCTGCAAAATCAGCCGCTCTTTCTAAAGAATTACTCATAGGGTGGGGGTTAAGATTTATTCAAAGTGATGCTATCATATGATGATGGAATTGTGCAAGCGTCGCGTCATTTATAATACATATTCAAAAAGAGCCTGCCTTTAGTCGTCAGAAACCTCGGTTTTAAGACTTTCAAGTTCAGAAAAGAGATGTCTATTTTCCGCTCGGGTCAGAGCAGAACGAAGGGTTTCAATTCTTTTTTGAAGTTTTTCGATTTCTTTTTTCGCTTCGGCATTATCGCCCAGTTCTAGGAGACAATCGATTTTTGTCTGGAGAATATTAATCTGTAAACCGAAAAAGGTTGCCACGTCCTTATCATTCATTTTATCTTTATTGATATAAACCATTGAATTAAAGCGGTCTAAAGAATTCTCAGTATGGTCTCTTCTTCTTTTTGTGGAGACGGGGACCTCCTCTCCTTCAGAACCAGATCTCATAGGAGCCTCCGCAGCGCGGTCAAATGCCAGATCTTTTTCTGTGGACAGAGAATGAAAGGTTTCTTTATCAAATTTAAAGTTATTTATGGCATGATTGAAAAAGTAATAGCGGAGAAAATTTACCTGTTGCTCCTCTTTTGTACCTTTCAGGAAAGGATCTTTGATGCTCAATTTTGTCCATCCTCTAAATTTATCGGTATTGTTTTCCAAAAAAGTTTGCTCCGCTTGTTGGGCTTCTGCCAACAGGATTTTAGAATCTTTTTTTTCAGGAACGGAAACGGAATGTTCGGGGGAGCTCATAGGAAGAATGAAGAATATTAATCACTAATTCATGACATTATAAAACATAAAACCAATTCTCACAATGAGTCGGAGCAGGAAAAAATGAACCACACACATTCAAAAAAAGCCTGACTTCAATCCCTTTTGAGGAATAAAGACAGGCTTTCTGGCGGAGAGACAGGGATTCGAACCCTGGAGACGATTGCTCGCCTAACGGTTTTCAAGACCGCCGCATTCGACCACTCTGCCATCTCTCCGTATGTCGTTGCGAGGAGGATTATAGGTAAAAAGAAAAAAGTGAAAAGGGAAAAGTGATTCTGTTTATTTTAAGAAAGAAGATATTGCCTTTTTTTCAGAACTTCATACAATTTCTTCGTTCTTTAGAACTATCGGGCGATTAGCTCAGCTGGCTAGAGCGTCTCGCTTACACCGAGGATGTCACAGGTTCGAATCCTGTATCGCCCACCAGCCTTCGTTTGCGACAAGCGTAGCGAGTCGGAATAAGAAGGCTGTCCTCCGACGTGTCCACCATAGCCTTGGCGTCGGTGGAAGCTTTAGCGTAGGGGGACTCATGATTGAACGCAAACTATGGCTGGAAGGCCTTTTGCTATAAAGTAAAACAATGGCAAGCCTTTTTAAGTTATCTTTTGCTATACTTTTTCTATGGAATACCTCCCCCTCATCGGCACCGTTGCATTGATTCATTTTTTAGCCGCGTTGAGTCCAGGGCCAGATTTTCTTATGACGATTCGAAACACCCTACAGTATTCTCGGCGGGTCGGTGTTTGGACCGGTATAGGGATTGGCGCGGGTATTAGTGTGCACCTGCTCTATTCTTTTTTGGGTATTGCTTTGCTTATTTCACAATCGATCTTGCTCTTTAATGCTGTGAAAATTCTTGGAGCGGTATATCTGATCTACATTGGTGTGATGTCTCTCAAAGCTAAAAAATCATCGATTAAAGTTGACGTAACAGCTTCGAAAAAAACAATGAGTTCTTTCAAAGCCTTTTGGGTTGGATTTTTGACCAATGTGCTCAATCCAAAAGTGACGCTCTTTTTCTTAAGTCTTTTTACGATGGTTATTTCTCCCGAAACACCCAACACTGTTATGGCGGTTATGGGCGCGATGATGGTAATTAATACCAGCATTTGGTTTGCTTTAGTGGCCCTTTTCTTTTCTCAGAAGCGAGTGCAATCAGGGTTTGGAAAATGGCATATGATGTTTGAAAAGATTTTTGGAAGTTTGCTCATAGCCCTCGGTATCAAAGTTGCATTGTCAGAACGATAAATTTACCATGCTTTCGATTATGACGAAAAAAAAGAAAATTCTACTCATCGCGACGGGGGGAACAAAAAGATTGGTGCGTAGCGCGTTCTTGGCATTCCGTGTCGCTTTGCGACACTCCACATTCTGCCGTTTCCGGCAAAAGTGATAATTGGGGGTGTTTCTTGGACGAAGTTCGAACATTGTACGAGCAAAATCCTGCGGATTTTGATTAGCTTGCGACGCGCCGAGCGCGTGGTGGCTTGAAACTTTTCCGTACGCTCGGATTTCGTTGTGAAGCAAGAAGTGCACACCTCGCACGCTCCGCACAGCTCGCGTGTACAAAACCAAAAAATCCGTTATGATTAAGATACAAAGTTTTCATAATTTATATTATAATCTATGTATCAAAATACATAATACCACTATGAGCATTGCGAATAATTTAAAAAAGATCCGTGCCGAAAAGGCTTTATCACTCGAAAAGGTCGCTCGCCTTGCTGATTTATCACTTAGCACAGTTGTGAAGGTAGCAGACAGCACGAACCAAAATCCAACCATCGATACACTCAAAAAGATAGCAAAAGCACTTGAGATTGGTGTTGATGATTTAATAAAGAAATAATTATGAACAAAAAAACTATGTATACAATATTAATCATTTTAGGAGTTGCACTTATTATCTGGTTTTTGTATAGCTGGCTTTCGGTGCGTGCTATTGAAGAGCCCAAGTATGAGGTAATAACGACTGCAGAAGGGTACGAGATACGCGAGTATGCTGCATATATCATTGCAGAGACAAAAATAATTGGCGCAAAAGATCGTGATGAAGCAGCCCGAAAAGGTTTCCCTATAGTGGCCGGCTACATTTTTGGCGACAACACCTCAAAGGACAAGATTTCCATGACCGCACCAGTGAACACAGAAGCAGATGAATCGGAAAAAATAGCCATGACAGCTCCAGTGAATACCGAAAAGATAGCGATGACCGTACCGGTAAATACAGAGCAAGAAAAGGCTGATGGCACATACAAAATATCTTTTGTGATGCCGAGCGAATACACGCTTGAGACCCTGCCAATACCCAATGACAGCCGGGTGAGTATAAAAGAAGTACCGTCTCACAAAGTAGCGGTGAAGCGGTTTGCTTGGTCGGCTAGTGAGTCTGCGGTCAAAGCGCAAGAAGAGGAGCTTTTGGCTGCCCTTGCGCGTGATGGTGTCGAGATCGTGGGCGCAATAAATGTAGCGCGATACAATCCGCCATGGACTATGCCGTTTATGCTTCGCAATGAAGTTCAAATAGAAGTAAAATAAATTTATGAAAATATGTATTTTTGGAGCAGATGGTAGGACTGGCAGAGAGGTTGTTCAGTCCGCAAAAGATAAGGCACATGAAGTTGTCTCCTTTTCATACAGTGAAGGGCAAGATGTGATGGACTATGAGGCGGTACGTAAAGCCATTAATGGATGTGAAGCTGTCATTAGCACCTTGGGTCATATCAAAGGCTCTGATCTACTTATGCAGACCAAGGGCATTGGAAATATCGTAAAGGCAATGAAGGAGCTTGGGATATGCAGATTACTAAGCATGACTGGTACAGGTGCAAGAGTGGTCGGAGATAAACCTTCGCTTGCCGACAGGTTTCTGAACTTTGGAGTGAAGCTTGTGGATCCCGAGAGAATAAACGACGGGGTGGAGCACGTTAAGGTGCTCCAAGAGTCTGGTCTTGACTGGACTATCGTGAGAGTGCTCAAGCTTAGCAAAAGTGACGCAGAGGCAAAGGATTACAAGCTAACCGACCATGGACCGGCTGAGCTTTTAACCAGTAGAAAGAAGGTTGCGAAAGTGCTGGTGGATCTTTTGGATGATACGAATAGCTATGGCAAACTCCCGGTGATCTCTGGATAATAAAAAACTTATGAAAAAAACAACCACAACAACATTATTTATAGCAACCATGCTTTTGGTCGCAACACCAGTATTCGGGCATCAGCCGAGGCTCGTTGATAGCGAAGCGATAGAAGTGGTTGATCCTGAGATATCAAAAGCCTATTACGGTGAGCTCACCGGTGCGCCTCATGTCTATTCCATCAATACTTCAGAACCCCTTGAGCTATATGTGGGGATACTTATGCCGTACGCAGATGATTCTGCAAAAGACGTGCAAGCCGAGATCCGCCAAGGAGAAGATATGCTACAGATGATTGGTGGGCAAAACGCCGACTGGCAAGAGATGTTTGAATTCTTTGGTCAGAGCACGTACTGGGACGGTGGCGAGTATAAAGCGAGTGTAGATGGTGGAGCATATACGATTATTGTTTCAAGTGCCAATAACGACAGTAAGTACTCCCTCGCCATAGGAGAGATTGAAGCCTTTGACGGCAACGAAACCATAAACGCCCTTAACCTTATCCCAAAGCTCAAGAGCAACTTCTTTAACGAGTCCGCAATAAGCTTTATCAAGTCACCATTTGGCTGGATGTATATTCTCATAATGTATGCACTCGCTTTTGCATTTGGTTTTTTGTACCGTTTTATTCTGAAAAAGATTGCCAAAGGATCGGTGCGCGGAGTTCACAAAAACATCGGCAAATACGACCGTGTACTTCGCTTCGCCATAGGCTCAGGATTGCTTTTATGGGCGATTACAACTTCGTGGAGTCCATGGTTATTATTCTTCTCCGGCTTCGCACTATTTGAGGCGATCTTTAGCTGGTGTGGCTTCTACGCGGCCATAGGAAAGAACAGTTGTCCTATTTAGTAATAATATATAAATTATGCCTACACAAGAATGGTATTTACAGTTAGTTAAGCCAGACTGGGCGCCACCGATCTGGCTCTTTGGGCCAGTATGGACTTTTTTGTATGCAATTATTGCTTTGTCTTTTGGAACGGTATTCTATAAAGCACTTAACAAGCAAATTCCACGGATTGTCGCACTACCATTTGCACTCAATCTTGTTTTTAATTTTGCATTTACTCCAATACAGTTTGGGCTCAAAAATAACATCCTCGCCTCTATCGACATCTTGCTGGTCGTCGGCACCCTTGTCTGGGCTTTTGTAGCCCTCTGGAGAGCTGAACCCAAGTTACGCTGGGTAGTTTATGCAAATATTCCGTATTTGATGTGGGGATCTTTCGCTACCGTGCTTCAATTAACAATAACTATTCTAAATAAATAATATGTTTATAAAATTATTTCTTATTGCACTTCCGGTATTTTTTGCCATCGACATGGTCTGGCTTGGCCTAGTGGCAAAGAATTTCTACAAGGATCAAATTGGGTTTTTAATGACACCTAACATAAACTGGACAGCCGCAATAATTTTTTATCTAATTTTTATTGCAGGACTTGTGCTATTTGTAATTTCTCCAGCAATGGAGAAAGGCTCTTGGATATATGCAATCCTGTTTGGTGCATTGTTTGGATTTGTCACGTATGCCACATACGACCTCACAAACCTCGCAACCCTTAAAGACTGGCCGCTTATGGTTACGATTGTAGATTTGATTTGGGGTTCAGTACTAGCCGCATCGGTGTCTGCCATAACCTACTTTATCGCAAGTAAAATTGAATTATGAGCTATTTTGTAAGACTCGGTATCATCCTGTTTTTATACATGAACTTTTGGTTTGTGGTCTCTTTGCTGATCAAAAGAAATGATGTCGCAGATGTTGCATGGGGTCTTGGATTCGTATTGCTGGCTTGGGTGTCTTTATTCATCAGTGAGACGAATAGCATTCTAGGCATAATTGTGACTTTATTCGTCACTGTTTGGGGTCTACGTCTCGCTTGGCATGTTCACTCACGAAACAAGGGTAAGACGGAGGATTATCGATACCTTGCGTGGCGCAAGCAGTGGGGTAAATGGTTTTATCTGCGTTCGTATGCACAAGTGTATATGTTACAAGGCAAGCTCCTTTTTCTTATAGCTTTGCCGGTGTTAGTAATAAATAATAATCTTGGTGGAGATGTGAACATCTTGGCTATGCTTGGTATAGTAGTTTGGATTATCGGTTTTTTCTTTGAGGTTGTCGGCGACTCACAACTTGCCAGATTTATAAAAAATAAAGACAACAAAGGCAAGCTAATGACAACGGGTCTTTGGAGGTATACCCGTCATCCAAATTATTTTGGTGAAGTGACGCTGTGGTGGGGTGTTTGGCTTGTTGCTCTATCTGTACCGTATGGATGGGCAACGGTAATTGGGCCACTGACCATCACCACTCTGATTCTAAAAGTGTCTGGTATTCCTATGCTTGAAAAAAAGATGACTGAACATCCTGATTTTGCAGAATATAAGAAAAGAACGAGCGTTTTTATACCTTGGTTTAGAAAAAATGTATGAGGGTATGGGATATTCATGTAAAACACTTGTGCCAGAAACACTTCCTCGGAGAGCATAGAGAACTTCATGGTCTATGGAATATTCTGACTAAGCATGGTGGCAAAGGTGGGTACTCGCATCATCCGGAAACCAAACGGTGGGTAGGTAAAAAACGCGCACTTTATGATCGACACGAAGCACTGGTGAAGGAGATGGAAAAGCGTGGCTATAATCACCAATCACCACTAGAAAAGAAACTAGCCAAATGAAAAAGTGGTCAGGATGTATACATCAATACGCTTAAAGAACAGAAAATCTTATTACGTGATAAACCATGTGAGTTTTTTACAGAGTATCATCGAAGTCTCCAAGTGAACACGAAGCAAGCACCGAGCATGCATCGCGGACTCTAAAACTACCACGGACGTAGCGCCTCGTTCGGCGCAAGCTAATCAAAATCCGCAGGATTTTGCTCGTACAATGTTCGAACTTCGTCCAAGAAAAACCTTTTTTTAACGCCTCCAGGATCCTGGAGTAGCTATCATCTGGGCCCGAAAATATGAATTTGGGTCCAGAATGATAATCGGAAACAGTGTCGAATCGCTGTAGGTACACACCATAGTCCTGGTCTTGAAGGTATGGACGTGAGAGTTCTATTGCCAATCGAACGGACCGGTACCCTTGGTCTTTGTAAAAGGACCTTATTTTAGGGCGATTTGTCCAGTATTTTATTGTAATGTTTTGGTTGTGGGAGAAGTTTTTTCTCGATATTTTCACAATAAGTTGATTCCGTTCTCTGAATCCAGTAGGCTCGCGCCTGCGTTTTTGACCCATAAATAGGAGGAATGCCGGAGCGGTCGAACGGGCTTGTCTCGAAAACAAGTGTGCCTGCAAAGGTACCGAGGGTTCGAATCCCTCTTCCTCCGCCAGTCTTCAGCATGAAGACTGCCGCGGCGTAGCATCGCGAAGCCGGGCTTAAGACTTTTGTGTGTCATCACTACCTGCTATACTTCTCGTTGATGAATTTTTCAACGATCGGTCTTATAGGAGCAATTTTATTAGTCATAGGAGCGGCGTATCCTATTAGAGAGTGCTCTCATCCAGTGAAATCCACTAAAAACTGGCTGTTTACCCTGGGAAACGCCAGCATGTTTGCTTACTCTCTGATGAATTATTTGGAGGGCGGCCCGATTTTTTTCTTGTTTTTACAAATACTCGTCGCCCTTTCGACGGTGATGATGCTTTTTGATGTGCCCGATCGTATGGATATGATTGTGATGTCTCTCGGCGGCCTGGCCTTCGTGAGCTGGTCTTTATGGCTCTTTGAAGACCTCAGTACTATTTATTTTGTATTAGGCCTCGTGAGCCTGTCCTTAGGCTTTGCCCTCGAAATCGGCACTTCTCGGCGCAACCTTGCGCTGGCTCTAGGATCTATTCTTATCGCGCTCTTTAGTTACTTTGCTGCTGACTGGATCTTCTTCTGGCTCAATAGCTTCTTTGCAATCTTCTCTGGCTACTACGCAGTGAAGCTTCGGAGGTAAGGTTAAATTTAGATTAAAACCTTGCCAAGAAAGAGAGAGGGTGTAGAATTTTTTTAGAACTTGTGGGCGAAAGCCTCGACCGACCCAGAAACGAGATTTGGTCAGCAGGTTCTTTTTTAGTCTTCCTCTAAATTCCATTTGTGAAGGCGGATTTGTCGATATCCAATAGTTTTCCAAACAGGAATAACAGACCAAAAATGGATATGTCCATGGCCTATTTTTCGAAGAATTATTTTAAGACGTAATTTGTTTTTAATAATAGCTACAAACGACCAATAGATATGAGTTTTTCCCTTCATTTCTTCGCAGTATTCTTGATAATGTGTCATTCCAGAAAGAATGATTGGGAAATATTCAAGAAGTTCGAATCGTTTTAGCTGATTTTTTAAATCACGTTTATGTTTTTTGTTTTTACATATTAAATGACGGAATCCCTGTGAATTAAAAGTAACAACGCCGATGCATGGAGACTCTATCGTTTTATTTTTTTGAAAAAATAAACGGGCCTTCTCTTGCTGTACTTGATGGTACTTCATTAAGGACAACCTACGAAAGGAAGAGTGGAAAATCAAAACTTTAATCTTAGAAGAGGGGACTTATTCCCAATCTTGAATGATCAGCTTATTGCCGTCTTGCTTCACGGTGAGCTTTTGTCCGTCACGCCATCCGAGATTGCGTACTGCGGCGACGGGAAGGGTGACAAAGTAGCTCCCTGACGTGAATTGGGAGAGTTTTCGGGTGTCTTCGGAACCGACTTTTTGGCGTGCCATGTCTAGATTAAATTATAGATTAATATCTAGATTAAATTATATAACTTAATCTAGATTAAATTATAGATTTCGAAATAAAAAAAAGCAAAATTTTTTTCTACCAAATCTTCAACCACACGCCCGCATAATGAACCACTACATAGAGGAAGAACGCGTAACCCAGTGCGCCAGCAAAGAGCGTAATGAGAACGGTATTGAGAATTTTATTTTTATGGCGTTTTGCCTGATCGAGGCTACAGACGCCTTGTTTTCGGAAATGAATAATTAAAGCGATGATCAGGAGCACCAGTCCAAAAGCTCTGAACGCCCATTTCCATTCGCCATAGAAAGTATCCGCGAGACTGGTCGCGAAGCTGAGACTGCCAAATCCAAAGAGAAAGATAAGCAGGGGACTGAGGCAGCACAGCGACGCGCCGATCACCGGAACAGAGATGAGTTTGAAGAGTTCTTTGAGTTTCATGCGTAGAATCACTATAATCCCTTCATCATGGAAACAAAACTCAAAAACCAGCTTCTGGCCGCTCAGTGCAATGAAATCACAGAAACACATGTCTATAATCGTCTCGCTGAGATGAGTAAAGATCTCAAAAATAAAAAAATCCTCAAGCGTATTGGGGATGAGGAGCTCGGGCACTATAACTTTTGGAAGTCTTTCACGCACGAAGAGGTGAAGCCTTTACGCTGGAAAGTGAGCTATCACGTATGGATGGCACGTATTTTCGGTCTTCGTTTTGCGTTGAAGATGATGGAATCCGGAGAAAAGGGGGCCCAAGTAAATTATGCGGAGATCATGAAAGAGATTCCAGAAGCCAAAGCGCTATTAGAAGATGAGGCTCAGCATGAGAATGAATTGATCAATATGCTGGGAGAGCAAAAACTTCAGTATGTAGGATCTATTGTTTTGGGACTCAATGATGCACTGGTCGAGCTGACGGGAACGCTCGCAGGACTGACCTTTGCTTTTCAGAACACCCGTATGATCGGAATGGCAGGACTTATTACCGGTATTGCGGCTTCTTTTTCTATGGCCGCCTCGGAGTATCTTTCGATGAAAGCCGAAGGGGAAAAAGAAAAGGCGTTGAAAGCAGCTTTTTACACCGGAACGGCGTATATTTTGACGGTGATATTGCTGGTCTTGCCGTATTGGTTGTTTGATAATTATATGCTCTGCTTGGGCCTGACGTTGGTAATGGCCGTGGTTATTATTTTCTGCTTTAATTTTTATCTGTCCGTGGTAAAAGGCGTAAACTTCCGTCAGAGATTCATCGAAATGACCGCCATCAGTTTGGGGGTCGCGACACTGAGCTTCTTTATTGGTATGGCCTTGAAGATTGGCTTTGGGATAGAGGTCTAGGATTAGTTCTCCATCGCTTTCTTCATCGCCAAAAGTTCTTCGGGATCGGTGGTGATGATCTTGTTTTCGCCGTAACTCGCGATGATCTGAACCGCCACATGTTGGTTTCCCGCAAAGAACAGTCCTTGTCCCACGCCTGAATTCAGAAGGAGATAGCGTTCTCCCTGCGTCAGGTTAAATATTTTTGTAAGTTTTTCCATGGAAGACGGCGCCTGCTTGAGCAGAAGCTGCATTGAGGAGTTCGTAATAATCGGTTTCCCCCAAGGCGAGTTCAAAAAGTCTTCGACATCCTGAGTAATAGTCGTGATGCCCAAAAAGTATTTACGGGCTCGTTTGACCAAGCCGTGTAAGAATCGACCCGAGTCTTCATGCTGAACAATATTCCAGGCCTCATCAATCACGAGCATACGTTTTTTGAGTTTGGATCGAATCTTATTCCAGATGAAGTTGAGCAAGATGTACATCGCGATCGGACGAAGACGTTCTTCCAGATCACGAATACAAAAGACAATCAGTCCGGTTCCAAGATCCACATTGGTCTGATCAGAGAAGAGTCCAGAAAAGGTTCCTTGGGTGTATTTTTCAAGTCGAGTGACCAGTCCGCCGGCGCCTTTCATCCCTCGCAGGACATTTTCTAGGTCGCCCATAGTCGGCATTTCATAATCACTTGGGTTTTCAGTTTCGTGGGTAATGCCTTTCAGCTCATAGGCCTGTAGGATGGCTTTGTCGATCAAAGCCTCTTCTTCCGGGCTCACGTCACCGAGCATAATATTGAGCAATCCTTCAAGAGCGATAGTACTTTCGCGCAAAAGATCTCCCGGATGGGTATCTTCTTCGTTGACCGAGAGAGGAAGATCAAAAGGATTGATTCGTTGTTCAGAGGTCAGAGATACGCGAATGTAACTTCCACCAACCGTATGGGTCAGCGTTTCGTACTCATTTTCGGGATCGAGGACGATCACATCCGTTCCCGTCATAAGCGATCGAAGGATCTCCAGTTTCACGGCGTAGGATTTACCCGCACCGGATTTAGCGAAGACGACTTGATTCGCATTTTCCAGATCAAATCGGTCAAAAATCACAAGAGAGTTGTTGTGCCGATTCAGTCCGTACAGAATACCTTGATTAGAAGTCAGGTCATTCGACATAAAAGGAAAGACCGTTGAAAGGGGACTGGTGTTCATGTTGCGCGTCACATCGAGCATATCGGTGGCTTGAGGGAGCGTGGATTCAAATCCACGTTCGGTTCGAAAATCCGTTGAATGGGTCATGATGAGCTTTCCGCCCAAGATGGTTTCAATTTGTTTCTTGGCGGTTTCGAGTTTCTCTTCGTTTTCTGCATACAGAGTGAAATAAACGCCCACCTGAAAGAATTTTTCAGTTCCACGTTGCAAATCAACTCGTAACTGTTCAGCATCTTCAAGAGCCGTATCCAAAGACGTATCATTCACGAGTCCTCGTTTTTCATGGATATGTTTCGTAGAAAGCATCTCGGCCACTTTCTTTCGAAGGATTTTCATGATACGTGCTGGATCCGTATGATAGATAAAGACTGATAAATCCATCGTCACATCAAAATTAATCACCTGTTCCATCCAGTTTGTTTCCAGATAACGAGGATAATTAAAGACAAAGAAACTTTTGGCGTGCATGCCATTGAGTTTCATCGACATAGGCGCGACTTCCATCGAGCCAGGAGCAATAAGGTCTTTCATGGACACAACTCCTTCTTGGTACATTTTTTCAGCATCTTTGATCCGTTGACGCATGTCCGGTGTGAGGAGTTTTTTATCGCGTTTGGGATCAAAGTTTTCAAAAAATTCATCCAAATCTTTTCGAGTGGTATCTGTTTTGGCGGCATCTTGAGCCTTTTTTTTCTTAAATCCCAAAAACTGTTTCAGACGTTCGGCAATACTCCATGCCTGTGTCCCTTCCTTTTCAGCATTGGTAATATTGATCTGGGCGATTGGTTTTGCCGTCGTCGCTGCATCGGCAGGAGCGACAGGAGTTTCTACGGCTGGAACCGCAAGAGCAGCTGCCTCGACCGCCTCCGTTTGAGCTTCTACTGTTGCCACTTCTTCCGCTACCGGAGCAGCAAGAGGGGTAACCTTTGGGGCTTTTGTTTTTGTTTTTGGTTCAGTCATAGGAAATACTTCTCCTTATTATAGCAGAAAAGGCAGGACAAAACAAGTCAGGAAGCGGGGGAAATTAGGGTTTTGAGTAAAATGAAAAAGAGATTAAATCTTGGCGACTTTAGACAAAAGAAAAAGGGCAATAAAACTGACAAAAAATGCGGCAATAGTTCCGTAAACAAATCCTATCCGGGGGAACGTTTCCATGACGACGAGGACGTAAACACAAATAGAAATATTCCCGAGTGGGTATTTTTGGAAGGCCGGGATTAGCGCTTGGGGGGAGTAATAGTAATGAAAAATTATTAAACTTGAGGCCCCGACTATGGGGAAGATCGTTATGAGTCCCGCCCAAAAAGGGCCGCCGTATTTTCCGCCCAAGAGAATTGCCACCATGAGGAGCCCCACAAAAGCGCCCCGTCCTAATTTTTGTGACCAGGAGTAAGAAATTGCTTTGGGTTTGGGAGGATTTTGTTGGTGTAAATAAAAATAGGCGGCCCAAACAAGAATCACATAGACCATCATGTTTATCCAAAGCGTATTGATTTCATACCAGGCATAGGGGATAGCAAAAATACACCAGATGATGGTGGCAACAAAAAGGCTCATTAATATTTTAGAAAAACATGAAAAACGAGTGGATTCTAATTTCTGCGCCACGGGGATATAAAAACAGGGGAAAAGTGCCGCTAGGCCTAGAGGGACGAGTGTGGCGGGAATGATGCGCGCGACTTCTTCGGGAGAAATCGTCCAGGCCATAAAAAAGAGACCAATAGCTACGACCGAAGGCATACCAAGAATAAGTCCGGCCAAATGGCGAGGAAGTTTTTCTGTGAACAATGTTAAAAAGGCTACAAAGCTTCCTCCTACAAAAAAAGAAATAAGAAGTTGCCATTCAAAAAGTGTCATACAAACAACACTATAAAGACTTATTGTGAAAACGAAAAATCCCCCTCGACCAGTTTGCACATCAGAAGAGAGGTGAGGTACGAGGGGGGAAATGATTGCTTGTCTGACTGAGACAGAGCGAGGTTCTTTTGGTTCCAAAAATCGCTTTTTGAGAGTAGATTTTCATACTCTATGGTTTTGTGTTTGTTTTTGGAAAAAGATTTTTGTTTTTCTTTTTCTGTTGGTAAAAGTGGTGTGCTGATTTTCAGTCGAGAAGGAGCACAGGACTTCGGCGGAAACAAAAGAACATATTATTGTACCATAAAAAATTCAAAATAAAAAGCTAAAAATAGAAAATTGAAAGTTGCTCATTGTTCCCGGATCCCTGATAATAAATCTAAATGAAAGGACTTACATCAAAACAAGCACAAACACTCTTGGCTCAGCATGGGCCGAATGCATTACAGCAAGAGCAGACATCACATTGGTGGAAAATTTTATTTTCTCAGTTTCGAGATGTTTTTGTTTTGATCCTCTTGGTGGCAGCGGGGATTTCTTTTGCCTTGGAAGAAGCTGTAGACGGCACGGTGATCTTAGTTATTGTGTTGTTGAATGCGGCCATTGGATTTTTTCAAGAATTTCGAGTGGAAAAGACGCTCGAAGCTTTGAAAAAAATGATTCATCCCGAGATTCGGGTGGTACGAGATGGAAAAGAAGTGAAACTTTCAACGGAATTACTGGTGCCAGGGGACTTGGTGGTGCTGGGAGAAGGGGATCGGGTCCCCGCCGACGGAATAGTCCAAGAAAGTCATGGGATGAAGATTGATGAATCGGCCTTTACGGGAGAATCGTTAGCCCTCGAAAAAGATGAGGAAGCCGAGGTCTTTATGGGAACGTTGGTGGTGCGTGGCGGCGGTATGTTTGAAGTGACGACGACGGGAATGGCCACTCAGTTCGGAGCCATCGCACGGATGACCACCCAGACCAAAGCCGCGAAATCACCCCTTCAAAAAGAACTCGAACACATGGGATGGTTTGTGACAAAGGTGACGCTGATTATCTGCGCGCTTCTTTTTCTTGTGGGGCGATGGCGGGATTTTTCAATATTCGACAGTTTGCTTTTTTCGGTCTCAGTGGCGATCGCTGCGGTCCCAGAAGGTCTCCCAACCACAATTACGATTGCACTGGCTTTAGGCGCTTCTGTCTTGGCACGTAAAAAAGCCATTATCAAAAAACTTTCTTCTGTCGAAACATTGGGCGCGGTGACGACTATTTGCTCTGATAAAACAGGAACACTGACGAAAAACGAAATGACGGTCCGTGAGGTTTATTTGGCGGATCGTTCTATTTTTTCAGTTTCAGGGGTGGGGTATGACCCCCATTCCGGGCGTATTGATTTCATGGGCCATGGGGGCGATGCGCAAAAAGAAAATCTTGTGCTCTGTGAAAAATTACTGCGTGTTTGTCGACTCTGTAATGAGGCCAAATTAGAAAAAAAAGGCCATCAGTACACAGTGTTAGGGGATCCCACAGAAGGGGCGCTTCTGACGCTTTCCGAAAAAAAGAGAGAAGGAAAAACTGTTTGGACAAAAGAAAAAGTGAAAGAATTTTTTCCTTTTGATTCGGTACGAAAAATGATGTCTGTCTGGGTGGGAAAAGAAGTATTAGTCAAAGGATCTCCCGATCAAGTGTTAGAACACTGTCAGTTTTGGAGTGACGGAAAGACCACGCATCCACTCACACCCGAACGCAAAAAAATAATACAGAGACACTATGAGCGTATGGCTGAGAAAGCCTATCGGGTGTTGGCTTTCGCTCAGCGTGATACACATTCATCCCAAGGTCCACAGACAGCCGCAGACGCAGAGAAAAATCTTACTTTTTTAGGATTGGTGGGAATGATCGATCCCCCTCGATCTGAGGTGAGGAATGCTATTGATCTGTGCCATACGGCAGGGATTCGAACGATTGTGATTACGGGAGACTTTGGAATTACGGCGGAAGCTGTGGCCCGTGAACTCGGGATGATTCGAGAGTGTGAAGCCATCGTTCTGACCGGAACTCAGGTCACGAATATGACGGATACCGAACTCAAAAAAATCTTACGAGATCGAGAACAGCCCGTGATTTTTGCTCGAAGTTTGCCCGAGCAAAAAATGAGAATCGTAGACCTTCTACAATCAGAAGGAGAAGTCGTAGCGATGACCGGAGACGGAGTCAACGATGCGCCGGCCCTCAAAAAGGCTGACATTGGGGTGGCCATGGGGATCACCGGCACCGAAGTGAGCAAAGAAGCCGCGACGATGATACTGACCGATGATTCTTTTTCATCGATCGTGACGGCGGTGGAGGAGGGGAGACGGATTTATGAAAATCTAAAAAAATTCGTCTGGTTTATTTTTTCTTGCAATATCGGAGAGCTGACGGTGATCTTTGCGGCTATTATTTTTCAGTACCCGCTGCCACTCACGGCCATTCTTATTCTCTGTATTGATCTGGGAACGGACATCCTTCCAGCCATTGCACTAGGAGTGGATGAGGCCGAAGATCACATCATGCAGCGGCCGCCACGCGACCCAAAGAAAAGATTATTGAACAAGAATTTTGTTCAGTACTTTTTAGGCATCGGACTGGTAATAGGGGCCTCGGTGACCGGAGCTTTTCTGTATACACTGATGGGTGATGGGTGGACCTTTGATCAGGGTTTGAATGTAGAAGTAACACACGCGGTAACCGTTGCGTTTGTGTCGCTGGTTTTTGTACAGCTCTTGAATGCCTTTTCCGCGAGATCAAACCGCACATCCATTTTTCGACAAAATATTTTCAGCAATCACTTTTTGATACTGGCCCTCATGAGTTCAGTTCTTATGACCTTGCTCATGGTCTATGTTCCGTGGATGAATATGATCCTCAAAACCACCCCTCTGAATGCGGCTGACTGGGGCGTCGTGGCGATTGCCAGTGTGATTCCGTTGATCGTGGTAGAGCTGCGGAAGGCTTTGCCAAAAAGCTAAAATAATTATAAAGCATCTGATGTTAAGCCTGCGAGAAGCTCTGAAGACGTTGCGACCGCTGTGTCAACAGGAGGTTCTTTTGGATCTTATTGGCCCGGGGGTGATAGACGTAGCTAAGCGTCAGGTACAAGCCGTCTGTAAAACACCGAATCTAAAAGGTCATCTAGATATCATGAACCAGGGCGTCGGTCAACTTTTGAGTACGATGCTCGAAACTCGCGGGGTGACCGATCCAGAAGCCAAAGACCTCATCAGTCAAAATATTTGTGATATTCTTTTACTTGAGAAACCAAATCACAAATGGGACCTGGAGCCACCATCAAAAGACAAAGAATGGCTGGAGTTGAATTTTCATTTTTGGTTAGATCATACGAAGCGAAGAGGAATGGATCCGATGGGGCTTCGGTGGTACGAAGGGGAAGCGCTACCGGCCCAAGAAGAAAATTTTGAAGCCTTAGAAAAACTTTTAAGTCGCTTTATTCCCAATTTTTCAAAGCTGGCCAGTCAATTTCTGGAAGCGATCTGTCAGCATGATATAGAAGAAAAACTCGCTCGAGGGGAATCCGTGGTCATCGTTACGAATCATGATTCTTGGTCGACGCAGATTATACCGGCGGTTTTGGCGGTTCGGCAATTAGCGGCTCATACAACAAAGGACAATCATATTTTACTCGGACCGGCGTTGATGACGTTTTCTCAAATCTTTGACACGCAGCGATTAGGGCAGGCCTGTGGGAATCTTATTTGTACTGTGCCCGACACCCCGAATGCTCAAGCACCAGAATTTAAAGACAATAAGGTCGTGCAAGGTTTGGGCGCTCAATCGACACGAGAATTATTTCGGTTGGCTAAACCACAAACAGAAGGCCGGGGGCAATTAATTTTTATGGCGCCTTCCGGGACGAGCGATAAAAAACAAGAAGATGGATGTTTAGATTTAGTGCCGCCTTCCGATAAAGTCTGCAAACTGATTCAAAAGTTACGAAATAAGGGGGCTCATATATGGCCGATAGGTTTTCATCAAGGGGACTTGTATTCGAATGGATCCAAAATGCCTCAGCCTTCAAAGGTGCAAATGCATACGGGGAGATTGATTGGACAGGAGGATGAGATATCTCTCGATGAAATCATGAAACAACTCGCTCAGTTGGTGCGAGATGAGGAAGGCCATCAGCTAGGCGTGTACGCCGCTCCAGAAAGAGGGGAGTAAATCATCATCGATAAATATCTCTGCGATGCCCCAGATCGATCACCCAAAAAGTACACTTATTTTTTTGTTGTAAGATAAGTCGATAAGAGCCGATTCTCATGCGATGAGTCGCCCCTTTGAGAGTGGGAACGGGTTTGATCGTTGCCGGTGAAATATAAGATTTGGTAAGATCTCCAAACTTCTGTTCAATACGATCTTGTATCAGAGGCTCAAGTTTATCAAATATTTTTTGAGCTTGAAGCGTGAAAATGAAACGAGGCATTAGAATATGAGATCAGAGGGACCACTTTCTATCGATTTTTGATAGCGTTTTTCCAACACTTCGCGATTTTGCCACATTTCGTAGTTTTCCCAGTAATCTTCAATAGCTTTCTCATTCCCTTCAAAGTAGGGGAGGATCACAAGGTTGGCTTTTCCGTAGTTGGTGACAATGACCGGCTTTTCTTGAGCATAATCATCAATTTTGCCGATCTGTTGTTGGAGTTGAGTGGTGGTAATAATTTTAGGCATATCCTCAGTGTTATATAGACTTTTATATAATATTCTACATAAGAACAGAAAACAAGCCTTTTTAAAGATAGCTCAAAAAAACATCTCTCAAAATATTTAATCTCGATTTAATGTTCATTCTAAAGCATTTCCAACACATTCCTGATCAATGCTTTGTTGAAACCGTAGTTCATACGAGTCGGACCGATGATACCAAGATAGCCGGAGGCATCGGGAGTTTCGAATTTGGTTACGAGCATCGCACAGCTGTTGATTTCTTCCAGTAAGTTTTCTTCCCCGATAAAAATTTTAACCTGATTTTCTGGAAGATTGAGAGAATTCAGCAGCGCGCTGAATCGTTTTTGGCCTTCGAGAATTTCAATCACCTGAGCGGCTTTTTCCGGGGCATGTAAGAACTCCGGACTGCGCAAGACATTGGAAAGCCCTAGATAAAAAGTCCGATCATCATTGATCACCGCAAAGGCGGCATTACCCGAAAGACTTGAGAGAATGCGAATCGTATCGAGGACGCTTTCTTTGGTGCGTTGGAAACGATAGTTTTGGACGTGTTGTGAAAAAATATTCTGGACAAGTTTGTTTTGTTGGTCGTCCTCCATGAGTTCATCCACAAAAAACCGATAGCCTTTTTCAGTGGGAATTTTCCCCGAGGATACATGAGGGGACTCGATCAGACCGACTTCTTCCAAGATCGCAAATTCATTCCGAATCGTAGCGGAAGAAACATCAAAATGTTTTGACGCCAGGAGTTTCTTCGAAGCCACAGGGAGGGCGGTTTCGACAAAGTCCTCAATGAGAGCGGTAAGAATAAGAAGGGTTCGATCTTTCATCGTGGGCCGATTGTACAATAAAAGGACCTTCGAGTAAACTCATCGCATAATGCTTTACTGCGAAGTTTGGTTGCGAGGCGTAAAAGGAATTTTTTCTTGGCATACAGAAGAATCCCTGCAGCCAGGAGCCCGCGTAGTAGTCCCTTTTCGAAATCAGAAAAAAACAGGCTTAGTGGTTGCGTGTTCTCAGAACAAACCAGAGTTTGCTACCAAGCCGGTGGGAGAAGTTTGGGACGAAATGTTTTTACGACCGGATTATCTGACGCTGGCCCGAGAAGTAGCCCGAGAAAATGTCACTTCGCTTGAGAAAATCTTGAGTCTTATGATTCCTGAAAAGTTTTTCTTGAAAAAAAATCCAGAGAAGAGAGAGATACTCTACACCTTAAATATAAAGGCTAACATAGAAAGTGTAACAGGCGGAAAGCAACGTGAAGTTATTGAGGCACTAAAAGCAGAGGGATGCTCGGTCCTGAATCATGAAAAATTAAAAAGTATTGCATCCACGCAAACCATTACGTCGCTCGTGAAGAAAAATATTTTGACCCAAGAAGTGGGAAAGATTATTAGTTCGTTTCGTTCTGATCAGCGGACACGGCCGAGTTTTGACCTGAAAGATTTGCAACAAAAAGCGCTGGATCAGATAGAGGCTTCTCGTGTCCCGGTGCTTTTGCGAGGGGTCACCGGAAGTGGGAAAACAGAGATTTATAAAAAATTAGCCGATAAAGTTTTGGCCGAAGACGCGAGTGCTCAGGTATTGATGCTCGTACCTGAGATTGCATTGACGCCACAATTAGTGGCCGAGTTTGCAGGTATGTTTGGCGATCAGTTGGCGGTCTGGCACTCAAAGCTTTCGGAAGGCGACAAGGTGCAGGAGTGGGCCAAGATCAGGTCTGGGCAGGCACGAGTATTGATTGGAGCCCGGTCCGGAGTATTTGTGCCGTTAGCCAATCCCAAGCTTATCATCCTCGATGAGGAGCATGAATGGACCTATAAAAATGAATTTGCACCACGATTTTGGGCGCATGATATCGCAGAAAACTTAGCGCAGAAATTTAAAGCCAAACTGGTCTTGGGCAGTGCGACACCGCGCCTAGAAAGCTTTGTGAAGGCCGAAGATGGGGCGTGGACACGAGTAGATTTAGATACGCGTGTGCACGAGACCTTGCTTCCAGAAATTTTTCTGGTGGATCTGAAACAAGAAATAAAAAAAGGAAATGCTTCACCGATTTCAGAGCCTCTTTTAGAACGCATTCAGGAAACACTGGTTCAAAAAAAGCAGGCGATGTTATTTCTGAACAAGAGAGGGTTTTCTGGATCGACAATGTGTCGATCCTGCGGACAAAACTTTGAATGTCCGCACTGTAGTCATCCAATGAAGATGCATCAGAACTTCAAAACGAGAAAATTTATCTGTCATGTGTGTGGTCATCTCGAGCGATTTCCTGATAAATGTCCGGGATGTGATACCTCGAATTTTCAATTCAAAGGGTGGGGGACTCAGCAGGTAGAGCAGTATCTGCAAGAAATTTTGCCCGGCATAAGAACCCTGAGAGCCGATGCGGATGCCATCACCGGAAAGCATGACTTTGATCAGATGATGCAAAAATTTCATGACTATGAGGCGGACATCCTGCTCGGGACCCAGATGATTGCCAAAGGGCTTGATTTTGATCGAGTGGACTTGGTGGGCGTGCTTCTCGCGGACGTAGGCTTGGGATTACCCGACTTCCGTGCCGAAGAGCGCGTGTTTCAACTGCTCACCCAAGTTTCGGGACGGGCTGGGAGAAGGAAGAGACAAGGCGAAATCGTCATTCAGACGTTTAAGCCCGATGAAAAAATATTTGATTACGTCCGAAAGCACGACAGTCTTGGGTTTTTGGAATGGCAAAAGGGATTGAGAAAATCTTCGCACCAGCCGCCGTTTTCAAGTTTTGCCAAAGTTACTTTTTCTGAGGTTGATAAAACCGCCGGATTAAAAAGCGCGCAAGATTGGTACAAAAAAGTAAAAAATGTAGATAAAAATTGGGATATATTTCTGGCCCCAGCTTTCTTCCCGCGTTCGCATGGGAAATATCATTTTCATGTATTGCTCAGAGCGCCTTCTCGTCAGGACTTAATAGAATTCTTTGCTACTCACGGCATTCCAGAAGGAGGAAAGGTGGATATATCTCCAGCGAGCTTGTTGTGATGGAAAGGTGGCCGACCCCATTTTACTCATTTTACTTCAAAAATTGCAATCACTGGTGATATGTGTTATTATGTATAAATGGAAACAGCAAGAACCGGACCCGATGACCAGAATACAGAGGTGCTTCAGACGCATGTTTTTACGGCAGGAGAGGGAGAAGAAGACGTCTCTGCTGAGCAGACTCCTTATGGAAAATTCGTGGCAGGTTTGCAATGGAGCATCAATCAGTTTCGAGAGGAAGCCGCTGATGAGTTCGAAGATATGGATTTGAATGACCCAAATAATATAAGTGGCGCTTATCTCCTAGCGTATGAAAAAGCTCTTGATGGAGTACGAAGAGGTGATTATAAAGATGGTATGGCCTGCATTCTTTGTGCGGTAAACAGTGAAGAAGATGCGGGCATGGTTTATGATGATGTTCTTACGCCTACTGAGGCGGAAGAGATATATTTTGAGATGGGTAGAAACAAGTTCCCAGAGCTTCGAACTGCAAATTTTGATGACATATGTACCTTGTGGGAAGAAGTAGGAATAAGTCCAGTTCCAGAAGAACTTATTCCGCCACAAAGTCATAATACAAAAATATCGCTTCCGATCTTAAGATCAGAGTTGTACTCAATGATGAATCGGACAGCGAATCTGGTGACGGGATCGACCGGAAAAGTAGGGATAAAGTTATGTTACGCAATGATGTCACTGGAAAGACGGTTATCAGAATCGGTTGGGAAAATTTCGTCTCCTGAAATGACTATGCGAGAACGATTCGCAATAGATTGTGCGAAGAAAACTTTGGGATAAAAATGAAAAATGGGGTCAGCCACCTTTTTTAGGTCTTCCTACGTTTCGCAGAGTTGATGTGAGATTGAATTTTTTGGCAGTGCGAGTGATCCAATCATCCTTTCCATAAGGATTTCCTTTTTTAATAGCATTTTTAATCTTTGCTTCTTCTTGTTGTGTTTGTGGTTCATTTAAAAAGGAAATGTAGTTCATGGGTGGATCTGAAATCCAGGGAGAAAGAATCTTTTTTTGATGAGGGGTTCCATTCATTCTACGCCAAATACTTGACCATCTCCAGTCCTCAGCGTTTGTAACGAGATTCGCCTTTTTCGCATTTCTTTCAATATATCGAACAAGTATTAAGAAGTAATGATTATCTTGGCAGATAAATGATTTATACCTTCCTTGGTAAAGATGACCTTCTCCGGTGGTGCCTTTTTTGCTGTGCCATTTTCGGGTATGAGTATTTGTTAACCAACTCATGAACTTTGCAAGGTCTCCATCTTTTTTTGTTTCAAGAAGCATGTGCCAGTGGTTTGGCATAATGCAATAAGAATATAGTTTTACAGAGTATTTTTCTATGGACTGTTCTAGTAATTGTTCGAATAACGAATAATCGTTTTCATTATCAAATATCGGAACTCTTGCGTTGGCCCTATTGAGTACGTGATAAATTTGTCCTCCAATGTCGGTGCGCAGACTTCGTGCCATTTTTCACACTTTTTTAAATCTAAAAAGGAAGGAGTTTTGGAGAGGGAGGATATCTTCGTTTTAAGAAAAACGATACTTAGTGTCAAAGATTTAATTTAGATTTAATGTTGTTTAAAAAAGGTGGCTGACCCCATTTTCTCTGATATTTGACGAAATAACAAAAAAGAGTAAAAAAGAGCAAAAGATGTTAGAGCATTTCGATATACCAGATTCAACGGTGTCTTGTTCTGAAGATTCAGAGGGGACAAAGTTCGGGAAGGTTTGGCAGAATTATTTCGCCGGACTGGTGCTTTTGTTGGCGCTAAATACAGAGGCTCAAAATAGAGACGAAGCTTCTCATAAAGCCGTAAAAAATCCTCAATCAGAAGAAGTCTCGGCCCAAAGTCTAGAGCTTCCCTGGCCGCAAGAACTCACGCTTCGTGCGCAGTGTTCAGAAGAAGGTCATTGGGCCTTTATTGTTTTTTCCAAAGATTGGGATGCAGATCAAATTATGGCTCTGAGAAAAAAAATAAACGGTCTCTTTGATAATCAGTTTATTGAAGTGTTTCAAAAAAAAGAATTTATAATAGTAGCCGAACAAACGAATCAGGGGAGCACCAGTTATAAAATGCTAATGTATGGGCCAATGGGAGATAGAAAGCCTTTTACCAAGCATGAAATCGTTTACATGCATGATATTTTAACGTGCATTATGTTGCAGTGTAAAAATGAAGCGGCGGTTCTTCCTACCATTCCAGTCGATCCATCAGTACCGAGGTCAACGTCACCAGATTCAAACAATCCAGAGAGCCCTTCAAAGGAATCCTCTGAGCCAGATGTGAAACCTACCAAGCCTTCGCCGAATCCAGAGCCGCCGAAGAAGCATCGTCGGCGAAATCACTTTCGGTCTCAAGGGGTTAAAGTGGCTTGACATTAATTCAAAACAGTCTATAATAAAAAAATGAATTCAGAACCAATCGACTTCGCGAACAATGAGAGTACCGAGAACGATTTATTTCGGGATATTTATCCGTCAAGATCATCGGATGAAAAGGCCGTGGAAGAAGAACCGATTCCTTTTGGGACGCTTCACTCAGAAGTATTGCAATTGGTTCAGCAGGAAATGAAAGCGGGGGGAATCGATAGATTAAAAGATTCAATAAGAGAGAGTCTCGCTCTGAAAGAGAATAACCCACAGAAAGTACGTCTGATTTATACCCTTTCTCGTTTACGAGTATTACGAAAGGAAGGAGCCTTTTGGGAGGAACAGATGAAAGTGCTTCTTGAGGACGCCTTTAAAGAGTTGCCGGAAGGGGATCCATTAAGAGCTTATTTCCAATCGATACAGGCTCTTGTTGTAAATTCTCGAGATGCTCTGGTGGCCTTAGATATTTTGAAAGAGACTTCAGAAGAGCCGGTGCAATACAAGTTCCTGTACTCAGACAGTTCTCAGTAGACCTTGTTAAACGCTCTCTTTACCACTCTCGTCGATCCGTCAGCGCCTGAGTCAACGTCCCCACATCTAGATAATCCAGATCACCGCCTAAAGGAATCCCTCGGGCCAGCCGCGAAACCTGCCAAGTCTTCGTAGAATCTAAAGCCTCAGGAGAAGTAGCCTCGTCGGCAAGGGGGTGAGGGAGCTTCTCAAATGCAGCGCGCAAAAACAGCGCGGTCGCTTCCCCCTCAGTGCTACCTGGCAGGGCGAGGATAATTTCTTCTATCTCCGGTGTTTTTTGGAGTCTTTCCAGAAGATATCCAATACGAAGATCTTCGGGTTTTATTTTTTGAAGTGGGCTGATGACGCCGTGGAGTACATGATACTGGCCCCGAAACTGATGCGTTCTTTCAAGGGCTATTATGTCGGTGGGACTTTCGACAATACAGATCTGTCGTTGGTTTCGTTGTGAATCCTGGCAGAGGGGACACAGGGCTTCTTCACTGTAAAAACAGCACTGATCACACTCTTGAATATTTTCTTTGAGGCCCGCAAGAGAATCTCCGATTCTTTTTTCCAGGCCACTTTCATTTTTCAAAAGCGTGAAAATAAGTCGTTCCGCACTCCGAGTCCCGATACCAGGAAGGTCGGAGAGGGATTCAATAGCGTTCTGTATAGCTTTAGGAAGGTGAGACATAGTTTAGTGAGGGTATTATTGAGCGTTCTTAAATAATCGTCAATATTCCTTACTTTTTCTCTCCCAAACTTTTGACATTCCCTCTTAACTCCTTAAAATCCGCAGGAAATAGTTTCTAATCTACTTTTGCACATGCAAAAAATCTACGAAAACATAACCTCGATTGCCGGACCTATTCTTTTGGTCGAAGGAGTGGAAGGTATTAAGTACGAAGAGTTGGTTGAGATTCAAGTTCCAAACGAAAAATCCCGAATGGGAAAGGTGTTGGAAGCCGATGGTGACCGAGCTTTGGTTCAGATGTTTGAGTCGCCACAAGGATTGGCAACAAAGGGCCTTAAAGCAAAGTTCTTGGGAAAAATCGCGACACTTGGTGTTTCAACAGATCTTTTGGGACGTGTTTTGAATGGATCAGGAAAACCTCTCGACGGAGGCCCTGAAATTGTTCCAGAAAAAATTATCGATATTTCAGGAGCACCGATCAATCCTTACTCACGAACCTTTCCTTCAGATTTTATCCAAACAGGAATTTCATCCTTGGATGTGATGAACACGTTGGTTCGAGGACAGAAGCTTCCAGTGTTTTCTGGATCAGGCTTGCCTCATGCAGAACTCGCAACACAGATCGCCCGTCAGGCAAAAGTGAATGATGGCTCAGAATTTGCCGTGGTTTTCGGAGCGATGGGAGTGACCTTTGAGGAAGCGATGTACTTTCAACGAGAATTTGAACGAACCGGTGCCATTGAGAAAGCAACGCTTTTCTTGAACACGGCGGCCGATCCAGTAATCGAACGTATCGCGGTTCCACGAATGGCGCTGTCTTACGCTGAATACTTGGCCTTTGAAAAAGACATGCATGTGTTGGTGGTTCTTACGGACATGACAAACTATGCTGAGGCGTTACGAGAAGTATCAGCCGCGCGAAAAGAAGTTCCGGGACGACGAGGATATCCAGGATACCTCTACACGGATCTTTCGACGATCTACGAACGAGCGGGACGAATCAAAACGGCCAAAGGTTCCGTGACACAAATGCCGATTCTTTCGATGCCAGAAGATGACATAACCCATCCAATTCCCGATCTAACCGGATATATTACAGAAGGACAGTTTGTGTTGGACCGAGGACTTCATCAGAAAAAAATCTCACCTCCGGTAGACGTGTTGAAATCTCTTTCTCGTTTGGCAGGAGCTGGAATGGGAGAAGGAAAAACTCGAGACGAACATTCTAAATTGAAAGATCAGCTCTTTGCGTGTTACGCACGAGGAAAAGATGTCCGTGAGTTGGCAGTGGTATTGGGAGAAAGTTCGCTTTCTGACATTGATAAGATCTATCTTAAATTTGCCGATAATTTTGAAAAAGAATTTATTGGTCAGGGATATGATGTGGAACGAACGATTATTGAATCACTCGACCTCGGTTGGGAGCTTCTTGGGCCTTTTCCAGACAACGAACTCAAACGTGTAAAACAAGACGTGATCGAAGAGTATCATCCACGATATAAGAAAAAGAGTTAATCTCTTATCTCTTTTATGATAAACAATTTAAGGCGGGAGGTGCATTGCAATGCACCTCCCTTTTTGTTACAGTCGGCGCACATGATTTTGATTCTCTCAGCTAATTTTTATACAGATATTACAGACGCTTTAGAAGCCGCTGTAAAAGAAGTATTAGAGGCGGCAGGGGAGTCTTATCAACTGTATCATGTGCCAGGAGCGGTAGAGCTTCCGGTGGCAGCACAACATTTTATAAAAGAAAAAAGACCCGAAGCCGTTATTACTCTCGGCTGTGTGATTCAGGGAGAGACGGATCACTATGATTATGTTTTAAAAAGCTGCACCGATGGACTGACCCGCGTTGCGTTAGATGAATCTATTCCTGTGATTCAAGGCGTTTTAGCCTGTAAAAATAAATCCCAAGCGGAAGATCGAAAAACAACAAAGGGAACAGAGTTTGCTCAAACAGCGTTAGCTATGAAAAAATTACTCGCATGAAAGAGGTTTTAGAAGCTTTCGCAGCCGGAGAATTTGTTCTGGTGTATGACGAACATCGTGAGTGCGAAGGGGACTTTTTTGTATTAGCCGAACATATTACGCCAGAAAAAGTACATTTTTTGCAATTAGTCGCACGTGGCATGATTTGTATTGCCTGTTCACCAGAAATTCTACAAAAGCTTGAGATTCCTCTCATGGTAGAAGCCAATGAAAATCCTCACGGAACGAATTTTTGTGTATCACTGGATGCTAAGTCGGGAGTAACAACCGGTGTTTCAGCGTCAGATAGAGCCAGAGCTATAAAAATATTGGCGGACCCTCAATCAACACGCAAAGATTTTGTGATCCCCGGTCATACTTTTCCTTTACGAGCTGAAACAGATTATACCAAACGCTTTGGACACACCGAAGCCGCTCTAAAATTAGCAAAGAAAACAGAAAATTATCCTGTGATTGTCATCTGTGAAATTTTGAATGAAGTGGGAGAGAAGGCGAATCAAGAAGAACTTCAAAAAATGAGTAAAGATTTTGAGATTCCCATGGTAACATTGGAACAGCTGAAAAAATGAAATATATTTTGTGCCTTTTGATCTTTTGTACCTCGTCCGTCTTTGCGGCCGATGTTACGAGTTATGAATTACCCGAAGTTCAGATCCAGCCCCTCGGGAATGGATCGCATATCAAAGTCGGTCGGTTTACAGAGATCGGACGGTTTCGTTTACGAAATCCGAGCAGAAACACCGTTTCTGTTCGTTCATTGCGTCTCAAGAATTACGGAAAATCAAATTTGGAAAAAAGTCTAAATAGAGCGGGTGTCTATGCCAATGGAGCTCAGGTTTCTTCTGGGTATCAAGCAGCAGGAAGAACAATAACGTTTACCTTTGACGATGGCATGACGGGCGGATTGCAGCTTCGTGGAGGGGATTCGGTGATTCTTTCTGTTCAATCTGAAGTCGCCTATGCGCGAACAGGAGACAGTATTCAGTTGGGACTGCGTTACAAAGATGATCTTGAAGTGGTGACTCGATCAGGATTTGTATTGCCGGTAGCGGAGACTTTCAAACTTCAAAAGCACACACTTAATTCAGGAAGCCTTTATTTTCATGCGCCAGAGTATAGTGGTTATCGTCGATTTCGTACGAGCAAGAGACCTTCTATCGGGCGTTTTTATGAAAAAGTAAAAAAGCCAAAGAAAACACCGCTTCGAAGTCGGAAGTCTTTCCAGAATCGGTATTATCGCTGACACACGGAAGGTTGTGGGGCAAGAATGCCCGTAATAGCCCTTGCTGTATCTTCTTGAAGTTCGATGGTTTGAAGTTGTCGGTGTTTTCGAAGGAGAAAGTGCTGCATGGGATGACGCCATCGCATGTGTTTTGTTATTTCTGATTGAAGTTGTGCCAGGGAAATAAAGGGGGCGTTGGAAATTTCTGCCATTCGGCCAGTATTTGAATGTTCTCGGGCTCTCCGAAAATATTGGCCTCCCTCGCAGCGAACATAGGAAACATTCGCAAGGCTTAATGATTCAAGAAAGGTGAAAATTTCCACGTTAATATTAAGTGAAATGATGGGATAGGTGTTCAAAAAATCACGAATTCTCGATTGGGACAAAACTTCGGAGAGGCCCCGTGTATTATGCTGTAATATTTCAGTATTATTTTGGCTATCTCCCCAGTCAATGTTGAGGGTTCCTGGCCCATAGACCCGATCAAACTCAGATTGAAGCGCTTCTAAAAAAGCATGTTGTTCAGGACTGACAAGTTCTTGGGACACTTCCTTCACAAGGCGTATCGTTTGTTCTAAATGCTGAGACTTAAGAGGAAGATCTTCCATGAAAAAACTAAAAAATCAGGACGAAGTTAATGATTTTCATTACTTTGTCAAGGATTCTTATCGTCCGGCCTGAACATCACGAGAAAGTTCGATGATTTTTCCCCAGATTTCTAAGAGTTTTTCATCATCATATTCAGTATTTTTGAATTTTTCTTTGAGTCGTTGGAAGAGCTGAACTTCTCGTTGGGGATCTTTGATTTCTTTGCCCGTTTCTTTCTTTATCTTTGATATTTTTTTGGCGGCATGGAGTCGTTTTTCCAAAAGAATAAAAATACCATCATCAATCGCGTCAATTTCTGCACGATGAGTATCTAAATCTTGATGATTTGGAGATAGATTGGAAGCGAAATCAGAAGTATTCATCAGAGAAGAGTATAAAGGGTTCAGTCAGAGACTTCAATCTTGAAATTATGAGGCGCTACGGCGATGACAAATTCGCCTTTGACGGGATTCGATTCGAAATGTTCAGTCGCTTGTTGGACCGTGCCTCGAAAAATTTCTTCGTACATTTTAGTCAGCTCGCGGCCCACAACGATAACGCGTTCATCACCAAGATATTCTTTTAGTTCTCCCAGTAATTTTTCAAATCGATGCACAGACTCATAAAAAAGATGCGTTATATCAGCGTTTTCCAGACTTTTAAGGATGGTCTGTCTACCTTTTTTGTGGGGAAGAAATCCATGGAAATGAAATTCGTGCACCGGAATGCCGGCCACAGATATCAAAGCCGTCAAAGCCGAAGCGCCGGGAATAGGCGTGACAGTGATTCCTGACTCAGCGGCGAGTTTGACCAGCGTGTATCCCGGATCAGAAATGCATGGCGTGCCGGCATCAGAGACATAGGCGGCTGATTTCCCAGTATTTATTTCGTCGATCAGTGTCTTTGCTTTTGCCGGAGAACTCTGCGCGTGAAAAGACTTCATCGGCGTAGTAATTTCATATTTTTTTAATAAAATCCCGGTATGTCGGGTATCTTCGGCAATGATAAAATCTACGTCTTTGAGCGTTTCAACCCCTCGAAAAGTTATATCTGACAGATTTCCGATAGGCGTGGCAACCAAAAATAATTGCTTCATAACAGAGTCACTCTAAAATATTTTTGGTTTATTAACAACATATAACAATGCAAAAAGTTGTTTGGTCTTCGAAATGGGTCTTTATTTTGGCGGCGATTGGGGCGGCCGCAGGTTTGGGAAACCTCTGGCGTTTTCCGTACATGGTCTATGAAAATGGGGGAGGAGCCTTTCTTTTTGCCTATCTTTTGATTCTTTTGGTGATTGGGATTCCCTTGGTCATGATGGAAGTTGCCTTTGGTCAAAAATCCCAAACAGAAGTCGTCGAAGCCTTTGGTCGCGTGGGGAAATGGTTCGGACGTTTTGTCGGCTGGTTTCTTATTGCCATGCTCTGTGCTTTGGCTGGATACTATGCAGTCATTCTGGGGTGGGGATTTGATTTTCTTTATCTCAGCCCGAGTTTAGCCTGGGGCGCAGATGCGCAGAACTATTTTCACCAAAATGTACTCCATCTCACAGAAGATGGATCGGTTTGGGGTGGTTTTTCAAAGCCGGTTTTGTATGGATTGGTAGCGGCTTATTTGGCCGTTTATTTTTCTATTTTCAAAGGCCTTAAATCCGTAGGCGCCGTAGTCAAATGGACCGTTCCATTGCCCTTTCTTCTTCTCGCTATTTTGCTCGTGAACACGATGTCATTAGAAGGCGCACGTGAGGGATTTGCCTATTTCTTTATTCCGGAATGGGGGAAGTTGACGGAAGTAAAAGTCTGGCGTGATGCACTTTCACAAGCCTTCTTTTCTATGAATATTGGATTTGCGCTGACAGTTCTCTATGCCAGCTTTAATAAACAAAAAACCAATATCGTGCAATCAGCACTTTGGATTGCCTTGGGCGATGTGGCCGTGAGTGTCGTGGCAGGATTTGCTATGTTTGGGACGCTTGGCTGGATGTCGGTCAATCAAGGAATACCCATCGAAGAAGTCGTACAATCCGGCGTAACACTGGCTTTCGTGACCTTCCCAACGGCCTTGGCCTTGCTCCCTTTTGGAGCTAAATTCTTTGCGGTAATCTTCTTCTTGGCAATTTTGACGCTGGGAATTGATTCTATGTTTGCCGTATTGGAAACAATCTCTGCCTCTATAAAACGTCAGTTTCGGTGGTTTGGAAAATTCAAAAACGAAGTATCCATTGGTATTATTTGTGCCATTTTCTTCTGCTGGTCGTTGGCTTTTGCCGGAGGCAACGGTCTGTATCGGCTTGATATTATTGATCATTTCTTTTTCACGAAGACCTTTTATTTTGCGGCGGTGGCTCAATTAATAATGATTGGATGGTTATTGCCAGTTGATGATCTTCGTCAATACATCAATACCACGTCAAAATTTCAGTTAGGTCGATGGTTTAATGCTCTCATAAAATTCTTTGCGCCAGCCGTTTTAATATTCTTGTACATTTCAACGCTGGGCGAAAACGGAGAAGGGAACTACGGAGGCTATTCCGATGAAATGATTTTCTCTTGGGGTATTTTGCCCGTGGTTATTGCGGTTACGGTGAGTTTTCTCCTGGCTTTCCGGTCGGTACCCAAGGAAAAGTAAATCCTTGAAAATCCTCTCCAGATATGGTACAATGAGGAGATGGACTCAAATTTTGACTTCGATCTCAAGCCACGGCGTCCTCTGTGGAAAGAATTACTTGTTTTTACCGTGACGGTAATGGGCTTTTGGGGAACCTCTCATGTAGTGCTTAATTATGGAGCCTATGAGCAGATCGTGACCTACAAAGCCGAGAATTTGGCAGCTTCTTTGATAGGGGCATCAGAAGTATCAGCGGCACAGATTCGTCCGATTCCAGCGCAGAGATTACGACCCGTAAAGAAAAAAAGAGCAAAAGAAGCCTTTCGACGTCGAACTCTTAAGCCGCGTAATAATGCTCAAACATTGATCTCGAATATGGAGGTCTACCCATCAGATAACCGAATTTATATTCCACGGATTGATAAAAATGTGCCATTAGTATCGGTTCCTCAGCATAAAAATTGGGAAAATCTAGAAAATAATATTCAATCAGGGCTTCAAAAAGGAGTTGTGGTGCACCCGGTATCTCGGGATCCAGGCGATTTCGGAAATTTCTTTGTGACCGGACATTCCTCGTATTACGCGTGGGATAAAGGAAAATTCAAGGATGTATTTGCCCTGCTTCATGAAGTTGACCCGGGTGACACGGTCGAAGTGTACTGGGAAGGCAAAAAATATGTGTATCTCATGCGGGAAGAAAAAGTTGTCTCCCCCACAGAAATATCCGTGCTCAATCAGCCAAAAAACAAATCCATTATAACCCTTATGACGTGTACACCGGTGGGAACCAATAAAAACAGACTTATTCTGAGAGGGGAATTAATAAGTTCATAGGTTTTTTCGTATTTTAAGTTTCTCGTCTTCCATTCTTTTGTTATGATTTGTCTGATGACAAACATTCAATCGGTTTTCGGCTATGAGATTCTTGATTCTAGAGGGAATCCAACAGTAGAGGTGCAAATGTCTGACGGGACGCATACGGTGAGGGCGGCTGTGCCATCAGGAGCTTCGACAGGTATTCATGAGGCGTTAGAATTGCGAGATGGGGATAAGAAGCGTTATCTGGGGAAAGGCGTGCTGAAAGCCATAGCAAACATTAATGATGTGATTGCTCAGTCTGTCGTGGGACAAAATCCATCGGATCAAAAATCACTGGACCAGAGGATGCTTGATTTAGACGGGACGGAAAATAAATCCAAGCTGGGCGCGAATGCCATTTTGGGTGTATCTCTTGCCGCGGCACGATTGGCTTCGGTACAGCAAGGTTTGCCACTTTTTAAACATCTTCAAAATCTTTTTGGAAGTGATCAGGTGTCTTTGCCACGACCGATGATGAATGTATTAAATGGGGGGGCACACGCGGATTCAGGTTTAGCCATTCAGGAATTTATGATTTTTCCAAAACTTGCTGATTTTTCCCATAATCTTCAGGCGGGATCTGAAATTTTTCACACGCTCAAAAAACTTCTCAAGGCCGAAGGCCATTCTGTCGGAGTGGGGGATGAAGGGGGATTTGCGCCACGGATTGCGACGGTAAAAGAAGCCTTTGGGTTTATCGTTAAAGCCATTGATGAGGCTGGGTATACCGGACAGGTAGAACTGGCTACGGATGCGGCAGCTTCTGAGTTTTATGAAGACGGAAAATATTTCATCGATGGAAAACATCTTACCTCGAGTGAACTGACGGATCTTTACGCAGAACTTATTGAAACCTATCCGTTGGTTTCTATCGAAGATTCACATCATGAAGATGATTTTGCAGGATTCCAGCAGATGCAGGAACGCTTTGGGGATCAGTTACAGTTAGTGGGGGATGACCTCCTCGTGACGAACAAAAAACGACTCCAGCAAGCCATTGATGATCAGTGGTGTAACTCTATTTTAATCAAAGTAAACCAGATTGGATCTTTAACAGAAACGTTTGAAACGTTAGCGCTTGCCAAGAAAAATAATTTTACAACCGTTATTTCACACCGATCCGGAGAAACCTGCGATACGTTTATCGCTGATTTAGCGGTCGGGGTGAATGCCGGACAGATTAAAACAGGATCACTTTCTCGATCTGATCGAGTCGGAAAATACAATCAGTTGTTGCGCATTGCCCAGAGTTTGTAGGACAATGTTTCTATTTATGCGGCCATGGGCAATTTTTTGGTCGCGCTGACATTTTTTAATTTCATCAACTCTTCCGTGGCGAGCAGGATAAACTTATCCGGCGTGCGGGAGTTTGGACCATTCGTATTCCAGTCGAGGGAAAACCCTCCGGCGAGCGTGGCGAGCTCATAGCCTGATTCTTTATAGCGCGTGAGATATTTGAGGCCTTCATGCGCTCGTGAAAAAGTAAGATTACTTCCGCGTTGGACATCCAACCATCGAAAACGAACCCCTTGAACACGTTCTTGTTTGGGCATATTTGTATCACTGGCATTAAATTTTTTGTAGGTTTTATAAAATCCTTTTTCTTCCAACCATTTGACTCTATTTTTAACACCTTCGTCCCCCCAAAACTTAGGATCATCTTTCGGTATTCCGAGACGTTCGCACATTTCTTTTACCTTTTCAGCATGTTCAATACAGCCTTCAAGAAACATAACTTTAGTGGCTTTTTCTAGGGAATTTTCAGCTTTATTGTCCAGAGAAACATCTCGTTGTTTATCAGATTCTTGCTTGCGTTCCATATCTTTATGAATCGAGTCGAGTTCTCTCTGAGCTCGAAAAACATTGTATTGAACCAGTCGTTCCGCACTCGACTTAGCCGATTTTAGATCGCCTTGTCGTCGGAATTCTTGAATTTCTTCCAAGAGTTGAAGGCTCTGTTGTTGGGGATCGGTGGCAGCATTGTGGAGAATGTTGTTTTTAAAATCTCCCTGCTGGAGATACTCAAGTTTGGCCTTAAGTTTTTTTTGCTGATCGGGATTTTTAGTCGCTTTGAGTTTTTGTTCGAGCTGCTCAATAGTACGAATCTGGAGGGACAATTTTATAGAAAAATGCATTTGGTTGAGATCGGAAAGAACCGAATTTCCAAAGTGATTCTGGAGAGATTTAAGTTCTGATTGGGCGGTTTTGAGAGACCCAGAAAGATAGAGAGCTTGTATATGTTCAAATTGTTTTTGTGCTTGGTTTTGGCGAGATATTTGTTCTTCATGCAGTTGTGCGAGGGCTGAAACTAAAAGGGCTGGATTATCGGAAGAAAGCGCCTTGAGGTCCGTTTTTTTTTGACGGACTTCTTGGGAAGTGAAAAACTGAGAACAAAGTCTTTCGGCATCTTGTAAGATGCCTTTTTTTATTTTTTTTGAAAAGGCCTTGAGATGATCCGAGGATTTTTCCAAGGAAAAGGTGCGACGAACAGAAAATTCAAAAGCTTCGGTAAAGGCCGGGAATAATTGCGGAGAAAGTTTGGAAGCTTTCTGCCAAAAATCATCATTAAATATTTTTTCAGCGTCGACAAAAAGTTTCTTATCCAAAATGTGAAGGACACGAAAATCGACATCCGAGGTCGCAAGGGTTCGCCGAACAAAAGACTGAAGATTGTTTTGTTGGTGACGAAAGAGTTGAACCGTAGCATGAACCTGTTGTAATTGTTCTCGTTTTATTTCACGGTTTCGTCCGTTTCCAGAAGAAGGATTAATAATCTGCTCATCAATAAATTTATGAAGGATTTCTCGTTTTCCCGTCGGGACATTCTGAATAATTTCAGCACGAATTTCCCCTAATTGATTATAGAGATCATATTTGTCTCGTAATTCCGTGGGGTCGGCCCCGGCGAAGATTCTTTGTCGCGCGTCTTGGTAGGCCCAAGACTTATTTTCATCATTGAGATACCCAAGCCCTTGAATATACATATTCAGAATGCCCAGAGCCTCTTCTTGATCCTGAGCATCAATAGGCAGCGGGGCGTCGAGTTCATGACCAAAGTCAACATCCTTCATGGATCCCGAGTATGCGATGGGCTGTAAAAAACGTCAATGAAAAAAAGACGCCCTCTAAAAAGGTGGACGTGGCTCTGGAGAGAACCACGTCCTAAAGTAATCATTGTAACATCATTACACCCTTTTCTTGATCCCTCAGCCTTGGATCTTTTTCTGCTCGTCGAGCTCCCGCTCGGCGGCGGCCATTGCGGCCTCGAAGCGCTGTTTCCGATCGTCGAACTGCTTGCGCAGCTTATCCAGCGCCTCACGATCGAAGTCGTCTGCGTAACATGAGTTCTTCATGAGGGCAATGTCCTGGACCTGCTGGTGCAACTCCATGACTTCTTCACGAGGCGTTCCGTCGAAGAGCTCGAACAGGTCCTGCCGTCTTGCGTCGGGATGCTGCCGATGGGCCCAGCGTTCATACTCGTTGCTGACCTCGTAGATGATGCTGTCGTAGCTATCATTCGGCGACGAGAACAGAAGCGGCATGCCCGAGTAATACTTGCGGAGCATGTCGATCCGCTGATCGTGCCGTCCGTATTGCTCATCGCTGAGGTACGGACGAGTGATTTTGAGTGCGAGACGCGAGGCATCGCACCCATGGCCACTGTAGAAGGAATGGATCTCTCGCGAGAGTTCCGTTTTCTCCTTCATGAACTGTTTCCAGTTCCGATTCCAGTTGATGCCTCCGATGAGGAGGGCGAGGGCGGCGAGGGCGAAAGAGATTCTTACGAAAATCTTCATGGGATTGCTCCTTGTTTTGGGTGATGATGTTGTCAATGAACGCTTGTCTAAGAGTCATTGCCAACATCGAGGTTGAGAAGGACTACATTAGACACAGAAGTTATTATACCCGTTTTTCATATCTTGTCAAGTCTTTTGTGTTGAAGTTCTCCTGAATTCAGGTTTATCGGATACTTTTCATAAAAAAAGACACTCACCAGTGGAGTGTCTTTTTATGAAGCGATCTTTGTCTTTTATTACATCATCCCTCCCATGCCGCCCATACCTCCTGGCATTGCCGGAGCTGCGGGTTCATCTTTTGGGATGTTCGTTACGGCGACTTCCGTTGTGAGGAAGACACCCGAAATAGAGGCTGCGTTTTGTAGCGCGAGACGTGTTACTTTTTTTGGATCAATAATACCGGCCTTAACCATGTCTTTGACCACGCCTTCGGCGGCATCAAAACCATCGTGAACATTGTCGCTGCTGAGGACCTGATTGACGACGACAGATCCTTCAAATCCCGCATTTTCGGCGATCTGACGAATCGGTGCTTCGAGAGCCCGACGGACAATATCAACCCCGACTTGTTCTTCTTTGTTTGAAAGTTTGAGATTGAGCAACTTTTGAGCGGCTCGGAGCAGTGGCGTTCCTCCTCCTGCGACAACTCCTTCCGCACTGGCGGCTTTCGTTGCGAGAACCGCGTCTTCAATACGGTGTTTCTTTTCTTTGAGTTCGACCTCTGTGGCGGCACCGACTTTAATCACCGCGACACCGCCGCCAAGTTTGGCGCGTCGTTCAGCGAGTTTTTCTTTATCATACTCAGATTTACTGGCATCGATTCCTCGTTCAATTTCCGTAATGCGTGTGGCAATATTTGATTTATGCCCCGCACCATCGACGATTGTTGTGTGTTCTTTGGTCGAAATAACTTTTTTAGCATGCCCAAGGTCATCCAAGCTGGCGCTTTCAAGTTTTAGTCCGATTTCTTCTGAAATAACTTTCCCTCCGGTAAGGACGGCAAGATCCGCCAGCATTTCTTTGCGTCGATCTCCAAATCCAGGAGCTTTTACGGCCAAGACATTAAAGGTTCCCCGTAATTTATTAACGATTAAAGTCGCTAGGGCTTCAGAATCAACATCTTCAGCAATAATAACGAGGTTTTTATCCCCAGACTGAGCCACCTGTTCGAGAAGGGGCAGAATCTCTTGAATCGAAGAAATTTTCTTATCTGTGATAAGAATTTTTGCATTTTCTACGACAGAGCTCATGTCTTCAGGATTACTGACCATATAAGGAGAAAGATATCCATTATCAAACTGCATGCCTTCTACGACATCTTTTTCGAGGCCCATAGTCTGTCCTTCTTCTACCGTTACCACGCCATCAGATCCCACGGATTCAAAAACTTCAGCAATAATCTTTCCGACTTCGGGATTTTGCGCTGAAATCGTCGCTACTTGCTCAATTTTTTCATTCGAATCAATCGGTTCGGCCATTTGTTCAAGTTCGGCTACGACAAATTTTGTGGCTTTATCAATACCCGCTTGAATAGCAATAGGATTGGCGCCAGCCGCAACATTTTTGAGACCTTCGGTAATGATCGCATCAGCCAGGACCGTGGCGGTTGTCGTTCCGTCTCCGGCACCATCGTTGGTCTTGGTCGCGACTTCTTTGGCAAGTTTGGCGCCCATATTTGCATAGGGATCCTCAAAATCAATATCTTTAGCAATCGTCACTCCGTCATTCGTGACGGTAGGGGATCCATAACTTTTTTCCAAAATAACATTTCGTCCTTTTGGACCCATTGTTACGCGAACCGCATCGGCCAGTTGTTTGACCCCTGAGGCGATACGAGAACGAGCGTCGTCTCCAAATTGAATATCTTTAGACATATTTTTTATAATTAAAAAGTGAAATTAAAAGTTTATTTTTCAATCGCTAAAAGCGAATCAAGATTCAAAACATACAGTTCTTGTCCCTCAATTTTTATTTCTGTGGGGGCGTATTTCGTAAAGACCACGACATCGCCTTCTTTGACGTCAGGGGCATGAACGTTCCCTTGGTCATCTCTTTTTCCAGGACCAACGGAGATAATGGTTCCACGCATGGGTTTTTCTTTCGAAGCGGTATCCGGGATTACAATGCCTGAGGCAGTGGTAAGTTCTTCTTGGAGAGGGGAAACGATCACATTGTCACCGAGAGGCACGAGTTTTTTGGCCATGTTTTACAAGTGTTTAAAGAATAAGCTGGCGAATCTTAGCAGTCACGAGTCGAGAGTGCAAGAGAGGGCGGGGGCGTTGAGAGGAAAATACTGTTGATATTGATTGATTAATATGGTACAATAACAGGATGGATCTAGAAAAAATTGTCGCTTACGCTCTGAGTCAAAACGCGTCAGATATTCATATCTCGGCGGGAAAACCAGTATTCATACGCTCCAATGGGGCCTTGGTGCCCGTGGGCCAGAATCCATTGGCGCAAGAACATATAGAGCAATTGATTCAACAGTTACTCACACCACAGCAAATTGAGTTTTTAGAATCTCGTCGTCAGATGGATTTTGTGACTAAAACCAAAGCAGGACTTCGTCTTCGAGGCAATGTCTTTTTTCAAGAATTTGGTATGGCGGTGGTGTTTCGAATTATTCCGGATCAAATTGTTCCTTTTTCAAGTCTTCAGTTTCCGAACTTTGTGAATGATTATTTGATGCGTATCAAAAATGGTTTGGTATTAGTCGTTGGACCGACGGGAGAAGGAAAATCAACGACGATTGCTTCTATATTACAAGAGCGGGGGATTCAGTCGACCGAACACGTGATTACGGTGGAAGATCCGGTGGAATACCTTATTCCTTCTCAAAAAGGATTGGTACAGCAGCGAGAAGTGCGAAGAGATGTACACACCTTTAAAGATGGTATGAACGGAGCGTTGCGAGAAGATCCAGATGTTGTAATGGTGGGGGAAATGCGAGATTATGAAACCATCTCAACAACGCTGACAATGGCGGAAACGGGTCATCTTGTCTTTTCAACGTTGCATACCAACAATGGAACCCAGACAATTTCTCGTATTTTGGATATGGCCCCAGGAGATCAACAGGGACAGGTGCGAGCGCAATTGTCTTCCGTTCTCAAAATGATTATATCTCAAAGACTGGTTCCCACGGCCGACGGAAAGGGACGAGCCTTGGCGTATGAGATTTTGACGGTGAATTATGCGGTTCAAAATTATATTCGTCAGGATAAAGTCTTCCAGATTCCAAATGCCCTAGAAACCGATTCGAGTGGAAAGATGGTTCGTTTCGAGCAGAGTCTTTTGGGACTGGTCCTCAACCAGAAAATCAGTAAAGAGATGGCGCTTGCTTATGCAGAAAATCCAGAAAAACTTGAAAAATTGATGACAGATAACATGCGACAGTAGGAAGTTTTTGGAGATCAGGCCTGTTCAAGAAAAATGAAGAGCGTATAGTGAAGCTCGACTCCTTTTCGCTATGTCCAAACCTTTTGTAAATCTTCATACGCATTCTTTTTACTCTATACTAGAGGCTTCAAGTCGTCCCAAGGCGATTTTAGAAAAGGCTGAATCGTTAGGTCACCCTGCGGTGGCACTTACTGATACCGGGGTGGGTTATGGCCTGATTGATTTTTATGAAAATGCAGAAAAACAACCCAATGTAGAGCCGCTCTTGGGAGCTGAAATATTTGTCGCGAAAGACTCTCGATTTGAACGTCGGTCGGGAATAGATGGGAAAGAGGGATCCTTAGTACTCTTGGCCCAAAACGAAACAGGCTATACCAATCTTTTGAAAATTTTATCGAAAGCGTCACTCGAAGGATTCTATTATAAGCCACGAGTCGACTGGGATATTTTAAAAGAATACCACGAAGGTATTATTGTTTTAACGGGTTCCACAGGAGGATTAATAGGGAAAGCTTTGTTTGAGGAAGGGGCGGCCAAAGCGCTAGAAGTATGGGAGCATGTTCGGTCTGTTTTTGGAGAAAAACAGGTTTTTGCTGAGTGTGTATCCCGAAGCCATGAAGAGCAAAAAAATCTAAATCTCTTTTGGAAAGAGCACTGTGAAAGTAATAATTGGCCCTTTGTCATTACTTCTGATGCGCGTTATATCAATCCAGAGGATGAAGAAGCCGCGGATACACTCCTCTGTATTAGTCGGAATCAGCTGGTATCAGATCCATCTCGTCGTCGGTGGTCCGAGAAAAACTGGTTTAAAAGCTTTGATGAAATCTCGCAGGAATTAGCTTATTTAGGCGAAGCATTTTTGGAACAAGGCCGTCAGCAGACGATCGATATTGCAGAGACAGTAGACCTGAAGCTTGAGTTTGGAAAAAGCTTATTACCCCAGGTTGAGGTGGATCAGGATGAAACAGAGGCTTCACAGCTTCGTAAGAATTGCAGAAGAGGTATTGATAAACGCTATCCGGACAGAGATGCTGAACTTTCTCAGACGATTGATGAACGGCTCGATTACGAGCTTTCAGTGATTGGTAAGATGGGATTTGATGCCTACTTTTTGATTGTTGAAGACTTTATTCGTTTCGCGAAAGAAAATGGAATCGCCGTCGGGCCCGGACGTGGATCAGCTGCCGGATCAATTGTGGCATATTTGCTGGATATCACGACGGTCGATCCGATTAAATACGAACTCCTCTTTGAGAGGTTTCTCAATCCCGAACGGATCTCGATGCCCGATATCGATATCGATTTTTCGGATGAGCGACGGGAGGAGGTTTTGCGTTATGTGGTTGAAAAATACGGAGCAGAAAAAGTATCACGGGTCTGTACTTTTGGGACATTATCGGCGAAAGCAGCCCTCAAAGATGTCGGACGAGCGCATGGAGTGGCTTTTGGAGAAATGAATGCCCTCACGAAGCTTTTACCAAACAGGCCCGGTTTTAAGCTTGAGGAGGCGCTTAAAGTGGCTGATTTCAAAAAGTTATTAGAGGGGAATAGCGCCTTAAAAAAAGTTTTTAAAGTGGCGCAGCGACTTGAAGGCTGTGTGCGGCATGTGTCGGTGCATGCGTGTGCCGTTATTATCGGAAAAGATGAGCTATCCTTTAACAGTCCTCTTCAGTGGGCACCGGGAGCCGAAGAGATTAAGATTACACAATTTCCTTATCAACAACTGGAGCATTTAGGGTTGTTGAAAATGGATTTCTTGGGATTGCGAAACTTATCCATCATCGAAAAAGCGCAGGCCAATATTAAACAAACAACCGGAAAACATTTGGATTTAGAAAATATTCAAATGGATGATAAACCGACCTTTGAAATGATGGCCGAGGGGCAAACCACGGGGGTTTTTCAGTTTGAGTCGGCGGGAATGAGACGTTATTTGAGAGAGCTTAAGCCCACAGAATTTGAAGATTTAGTGGCGATGAATGCGCTCTATCGACCGGGGCCCATGGAGTACATCCCCGAATACATCAAAGGCAAACACAACCCAAAGAAAGTAAAGTATATGCATAAAGTGCTCGAGCCAATTTTGAGTAAAACCTATGGAATTGCGGTTTATCAAGAACAGGTCTTGAAGATTGCACAGGTCTTTGCCGGGTTTTCTTTGGGGGAAGCCGATATTTTGAGAAAGGCTATCGGAAAGAAAATTACTGCGATTTTGGATCAGCAGCGAGAACGATTTATTTCAGGGGCCGTGAAAAAAAGCTATGACGAAAAATTGGCTATCAAGATATTTGATGAAATTGTCGTACCGTTTTCCGGGTATGGATTCAACCGGTCTCACGCGGTGTGCTATGCGCGGATTGCCTATGAAACGGCCTATTTGAGAGCCAATTACCCAGAAGAGTTTATGGCAGCGATGATGACGATTGATCGGAACAATACCGATCGAATTGTCTTTGCGATGAACGAGTGTCATGACATGGAAATAGAAGTCCTTCCGCCGTCTATTAATCAGTCCGGTGCATACTTCACCATTATTCACGAGTCACAAGATCCCGATCAAGAATCATTAAATACAGAAGCAACGTCTCAAAAACAAATTCGATTTGGTCTCACGGCGATCAAGGGTATGGGGGAAGAAACCGTCGACCAGATTATTGCCGAACGAAAAGCAGAAGGCGCGTTTGAGTCATTACAAGATTTTGCGCAGCGCGTTCCCTCAAAGTTGGTGAATAAAAAAACCCTTGAGGCCCTTAGTTTTTCAGGCGCTTTTGATGCCTTTGGGGACCGAAAGGCCATCGTGGATAGTCTGGATGAGTTAGCAAAGTTTGCCAAAGAGCATCAAGAAAAAGCCGGTGCGGGGCAGATGGGACTTTTTGGAGGCGCTGATACAGAAGCGATTGGTTTTACCCTCAAAGATGCAGTAGCAACCAAAAAAGATATTCTGGCTTGGGAGCGAGAAAGTATGGGGCTTTTTGTATCCGATCATCCGCTTAAAGGCCTCCAGGCCTATTTTGAGAAATATGGAGCCTTGATCGGGAAGCTTTCGGAAGTGGAGGATAAAGGAGAAAAGCGAACGATCCATGGACTGGTGACCACGGTTCGGAAGATCATAACCCGTAATGGAAAAAATATGGCAATCTTAGTGGTTGAAGATACATCGGGAAAAATAGAAGTCGCTATCTTTCCGCAAACCTATGAAAAAATTTCTCAAAAAGCACTCAATGTAGATGCGTTTGTCCGAATCAGAGGAAAAGTAGATGAGCGAGATGGGGGACTGAATCTCATCGCGGATGAGATTAAAGTCGGGGACTTGGCCGAAGTCGAAAAAGGATTCAAGAGCGATCTCCAGAAAGAAGAATCTAAAGAAGAATCTTCTGTGCCAGCATTGCCATCATCTCCGCCTGAAAACATTTGGACGTTCGAAATTCCCGAGGGAACGACGAAATCACAGATTGATATCATCAAACAGATTCTCAAAGAAAACGAAACCTCTGACCTCACGGGTCATAAAGTTGATGTCTTATTACAGGGAAAAACCGTCCGCTTACCGTTTCGGGTGAAGAAGCATGATGCGATGGAGAAAGAGTTGGGAGAAGTCTTAGGCTGAAGGCTTCTCTTCTGGGGCTTTTGCAAATCGTTCTTGGGTAACTCGAACGGCGGCATTTTCTTCTCCAATGACGGTTGCTACGGCTGCAAGGATCGTTGTTATGTTGTCAAAAACAATAGAAAGCCGAGAATCCTCTTCACCGGTTTCATTTTGTGTATGAAGAATACCGCACTGACTTTTCTGCAAAGGGGTGGTTATATCTTTCGCTTTGAGAGAATTGGCTTTGTCTTCTTCTGATCGACACTCAACACCGGCCTCGGCGAGTTGTTGGGCCGTTTTTTGTGTCAGAACTAAGAGATCGTCGGTGACCGTTCCTCCTAAATTTACAATCGCTTCTTGAAGTGCTTCGACGGTTACGAGTCCGTTGGGTGATTCTTGCATGAGTCTTTTTTAGTGAGTTGACGGATTTTGTCAAGATTCTCAAGGTTCAGTTTGACCTTTTTGCCTTTCTTTCTATAATCTCTAAGAATTTAATAATCTTTATTTCTATGCTCACGGCTAAGACGACCACGACCAAAAAAGCCTCCACCAAAAAAGCAGCGGCTCCAAAGGCCAAAGCTTCTGCGAAGAAAGCAGCTCCGAAAGCAGTTGTTATCAAATCAAAGAAGGATGTAATCTCTGAATTTAAGACGCACGGTAAAGATACCGGATCAGCGCAGGTACAGGTAGCGATTTTAACCAATCGGATTGCACAGCTTGCAGAACATCTTAAAGATCATCCGAAAGACAAGCATTCACGAAGAGGACTTGTCGGAATGGTCGGAGATCGACGAAAAATGCTTCGTTATCTCCAGATCCACCAGCCAGAAACACACGGGACGGTGATCAAGAGCTTGGGACTCAGAAAATAAATTTTCACTCGGGGGTAACCCCGAGTTTTTCTTTTTTAGGGGGATTATTCTTTTTTTATTCTACGTATGAACGTCCAAACACACTCGGTTGAGATCGGAGGAAAAACAATGACTTTTGAAACCGGACGACTCGCGCTTCAAGCGCAAGGCGCCGTTTTAGTTACTTATGATGATATGTCGGTTCTTGGAACCGGTATGATGTCAAAAGGTGCGCGCGGTGGATGTGATTTTTTCCCATTAGTCGTTGATTTCGAAATGAAATACTACGCGAGCGGAAAGATCAAAGGATCACGATTTATGAAACGTGAAGGACGAGCCAGTGATCAAGCGATTCTTTGTGCACGAATGATTGATCGACCGATTCGACCGATGTTTCCGAAGAACACGCGAAACGAAGTGCAGATTATCTGTACGTTGCTCCAGACCGACGGTGAACGATCACCGGCTATGGTAGGACTCAATGCTTCGTCTATTGCTTGTCAGTTGGCAGGAATGCCGCTTGATGATGCAATTGGTGCGGTACGTGTAGGAATGAAAGAAGACGGAAGTCTTTATGTTGATCCTTCCTACGATGAAGCGGACAATGGACGACTTGATTTGTTGGTTGCCGGAACCGAAGACGCCATCACGATGGTTGAATCCGGTTCAGATCTTCTGACAAACGAAGAAATGATCAAGGCGCTTGAATTTGCTCACGCTGAGGTCAAAAAAATCTGTAAAGCTCAAAAAGAATTTGTCGGAAAGTTTGAAATTGAAAAGAAAGAACTGGTTCTCGCCGAAACGAATCCTTTGGCAGAAGAACTGGTAGCAAAAAATATCAGCGAAGCAGACTTTGCTTCTATTACCGGAACGACTAAGAAAGAAGTAAAAGGGCATATGCATGTACTCGAAGAAAAATTGTTAGCTGCCTGCGCAGAAAAAATCGAAAACGACGAAGTTTCAAAGAAAGATTTGATGTACTTCTTCGAAAAAGGATTCGACAAAGTAATGCGAGCGAAAGTCTTCGCCAAGCAAGAACGTCTGGATGGTCGAAAACCAGATGAGGTACGGCCCATTCATGTTGAAGTAGGTCTTTTTCCACGCGTACACGGATCAGCGCTCTTCCAGCGTGGAGAAACGCAAGCTTTGACGATGGCCACGGTCGGTGGACCGTCTGATGAAATGATCGTCGATAATGCAGAGCAAGGCGAATTCAGATCTCGCTACATGCATCACTACAATTTTCCTCCTTATTCCGTCGGGGAGATTCGAATGATGCGAGGACCCGGACGACGAGAAATCGGACACGGAACACTGGCTGAACGAGCCCTTGAACGAATGATCCCAACGAAAGAAGAAGATGATTTCCCTTATACACTCCGACTTGTCTCTGAGATTTTGACCTGTAACGGGTCGTCCTCAATGGCGGCGGTTTGTGGATCAACGCTTTCCCTCATGGACGCGGGGATCAAGATTAAGCGGCCTATCTCAGGAATCGCCATGGGATTGTTGATGAACAGCGCGGATGACTATCATATTTTGACAGACATTCAGGCGGCGGAAGATTTCGGTGGCGACATGGACTTCAAAGTCACGGGAGATGACAAGGGGATTACCGCCTTGCAGCTCGATATTAAAGTGAAAGGTTTGAAGATTGAACTGCTTGCTGAAGCCCTTGAAAAAGCTCAGACAGGACGTACGTTTATCCTCAACGAGATGCTCGAAGTAATCGAGGCACCACGAGAAGATATGAATGATTTCGCACCACGTGTCGACGCCTTTAAGATCAATCCTGATTACATCCGTGTGGTGATCGGAAAGGGCGGCGAAACGATTCAGGGTCTTACGGCTAAATACGGAGTTGAAATCAGTATTGAAGATGATGGACTCGTGATGATCACGGCCGTCGACCAAGCCGCCGGAAAAGCCGCGCGAGCCGACATTGAAGCAATGACATACGAACCGTCTCTCGGCGATGAGTTCGAAGGAACGGTCAAAAACATCATGGACTTCGGAGCCTTCGTAGAATACTTACCGGGCAAAGAAGCACTGGTTCACATCTCTGAAATCGCAGAAGAACGAGTCGAACAAGTTTCTGACTACCTCAAAGAAGGACAAGTTATCAAAGTAAAATACCTCGGTGCTGATAAAATGGGCCGAGTGAAATTGACGATGAAAGGTTTGGATCAGTAAGACGATTTATTACTGAGACCATAAAAAAGACCCCCCGGTTTACCGGGGGGTCTTTTTTTTTTAAATGATTAGACTTGTTTTTCTCGAAGGAGTGCTACTAATTGATCGTAGGAAAGGCACTGTGTTGGTTGATCAGCGCTGAGCTGAATGGCAAAAAGATCATCACCCCCTTCTTCATCGCTATTATCTTCCCAAGCCTCATAAGGAATAGCGGTTGTCACAATGTTATTGACGGTTAACGTTTTCCAATCCACTTCATCTAAAAGGAGGGCGTTGCGAGTCCAATTTTCATTGCTGTAGTTTCCTGGAATGACTTTGATGCCATGAGGGAATACTATTTCGGGAGTGTTCAGATTGTTAAAATCTTCTTCAACGAGGAATTCCATGAATCGATGATTTACAAATTCTTGAGCCAATGTTTCAGCAGGAGACTTTTGAAAAGCTGCCTCAAAGGCTTGTCCAGAAAAATATTCTCGTTCATCAAACACAAACCCTTGCATGCAGTGATTAACTTCAACCTGTTCTCCATCGGAAAGACTTTCCTTCCATCGATTAATTAATTTTTGGGTCAAAGAAATTTTTTTGAGTATTAAATTTGTAAAAAACCTGAGCGCAACATACGCAAAGATTCAATTTTGTCAATACCCCGTGACTGTAAGTACAAAAGCTGAGAAGATGAAACCGGTGCGACGGTCGCACCATGGCTGGCGGCTTTGACCTGATCAGTCTTCACGGTCAAGACCGGTAAAGAACGCCCTTTTCCGTTCCCAAATAGCATTATTTTTTCATTGACCTGTGCTTCAGCCTCGCGCGAGCTTTTTCCAAGTTCGGCTTTCCCATCAAATTGTAAAAATGCATCGTCTTCTGCGGTGCCTCGCAGATCAATATTTCCCACTTGTGCTTCGCCCAAATACGTCTGACTCACATGCCAGAGTTTCTTATCTTTATTTTTTGTTTGTACTCGACCGGTAATAGTACACTGCGCATTTTTTCCGAGTAATTCTACTTCTAATGTAAATTCTCGTGATCCTTCTTCAAAATCCTCCAGATGAATATCAAGAAATTCAGAATCTTTTACGATAATTTTTTTGTGGCCAGAAGGGGAGGAAAGTTTCATATATTGAGATGCCCATTATTCTGGTAAGCTTGGCGGTTGGAGTGAGAGTGTTTCGCTTGCAGAAGGCGGTTCTGTCGTCATTTGATCCGATTCCGTTAGCGCATTATTGTTTTGTGTGAAGACAAGATAGGCGCCTGTAACAATGAGGAGGACGAGTATCAAAATCAAAATTAATTTATTCATATTTTTTGGAGTTTATTCGTAAAATTAGTTCGGAAGGGCCGGCGGAGATGACAGGCTAGAGTCTTCAAAATCGGCAAAGTTACAATCAACACTTGTTTTTACTAAAATGGTCTCAAAAAGATCACTTACGAATAATGTACTGCTACCAGATTGATTCTTCGCAGCCGCCGTTGAATCTATCCATTTATTATTAAGTTGGTCATACGTATAGGCTTTTTCCAGTCCGCATGGGCTCAATAATTCCACGAGAGATTTTTCATAGCCCACCATTTTCATATTAATGGGAACAAAATTCCAACCGGCCTTAAGGATAAGTTCTTTGTGTGAATAACCTATTTCTTGTTGATCGTTACTGTAATTTCCATAGAGCAACTGTGTTCCACTGTCGCCTTCTATGCTGCAACTTTCAGGCGTATAAGCCCAAGCTGAACCGGCATAAATGTGATAATATTTTTGCTGAAATTCCTTCAGTAAAACATCATTACCTCTTGTTTTTGGGGACCCCCAATCGTTTATAGTTGGAAGCTGATAGTAGTCAGCTCTTACGGGAGAGTAGTACCAGATGTTTTGGAAAACATCTTGATCACAGGTTTGGCCCTCTTTGTAATAAGAATTATATCGACCAGACGCTTCCATTAAAAATTTAAGGGGAACCAGGTTCCATCCTTTGCCGAGATTATAGATAACATGATTCCCAGCTTTCTCCGTGGTCCTTCCTCGATTATTACTAAAAGTTACATTTTCAAAATCACTTTCGACTAAGGCCGCTGAAACAAAAGTCGGAAATATTGCCATCAAAGAGGCATATGCGACGAAGACTGCTAAATATTTTTTCATAAATGTTTTTATTAATTTTGAAAGAGAAAATGATGGCCTGCCATCCGTAGCTTTAGCGAAGGATGGTGCCGGAGGAGGGAATCGAACCCTCACTCCTTGCGGAACACGATTTTGAGTCGTGCGCGTCTACCAATTCCGCCACTCCGGCATCCTAAAAAGAGCCTAGAAATTCTATGTATTTTCTTCAGAAAGACAAGTTTCTTTGTTTCGGAGAAACTTACGCGGATTCTTCTGCTACTTTCTTTCTTGTAGATTTTCGCGTCTTTCGAATTTTCGTATTAAAATCTTCCGCCACATTCTGAAAAAGGCAGGTTTTGTCTCCTTTTTTCTCTTCGAGCCAGCGAACCAGGGCGTCTAATGCTTGGGCTCGATTCACACGAGAAGATGCATGGAAAATCGCCATTTGATTTTCAATTTCGAGGAAATCACCGCGCCAACATTTGTAATATTCAAGGTTTCGCCCCAGCCACTTACTGATTCCGAGTTCGATTTTGTCTTCCGCGGCTTTTTCCGAAAGCAGAATCGACATTCTTGCCCGGGTAAGAAAAACATTAAACATGGCAGGATCTTGCGCAAAAAATTCCTGATTATTTTCAGGATACTCACTTTCCATGCTTTCTTCATCCTGCGTGAGATAGTGAGAAAGAGGGCGTCGGTTATCAAGCAATCGATCGGCCCAAATTTCGCCTTTAAAGGTCTGTTCTCGCAGACCCGGAAGATGAAAATAGGCAGCGACTTCACTCATGAGACTGGCGCTGGTTTCATTTTCGTACCAACGCTGAACCCATTTTTCAAAAGAGATATCAACAACAAAATCTCGTTCGATGACATGATAGATTTCATGCAGATAAAAAAGATCTTCAATGGCCGCACCAGAATTCCATTTTGTGCCTTCACCTTCTTGGTACCATCCCTGTCGACGGGGGACCATATTGAATGAATTCACAAAATGATATTTTTCAAGCTTTGGATCGGTGTACTCAAAAAAGAGCCGTGGATGTTTGGCAAATCGTTCGGTGACTCCATGGATCAAGCTGCCTGGTGTTTGGGAAGATTCTTTGAAAGTATCCGTCTGCCAAAGGTTATCGGTGTACTCGGTTACTTCTCCCTCGGAAACTAGTTTCTGAATATTTTTCATGATTGGGAGTCTTTAAGAGCTTGGATCATACCAGGAGTCAGACAGTATCGAACATGCTGACCTCGTTGGAGGAATTCTTGCATGGGAGTGGGGGATTCGGGAGTGGGTTGGGTGGCGACAAATGTCACATCTGAAGCGGTGATGTCATCGGATTCCGTACGAATAACTGGTGTTTCGGGAGTCGTATTTAGATAGGCGAGATCCAGCAGGAGTTTCATTTCTGGGCATTTATTTTCGAGGAAGGTCAAAAATTTTTCATAGCCATCCCAAACATTCCCATCAATGCCACTTGGGGCACTGAGATAAAAGCGATCTTGGGGACCCATTTGAGTATGAAAATTTTCTTGATAGCCTTCACGAGGATGTTCGATGATCGTGACGTCATGAGCCTCGGCATAAGCACGATAGCCTTCGTATTCACCTTCAAAAACATGAATAACCGGATCACGTCCTTCTTTTCGTTCTTGCGCAGCATGATAGGCAATCGTTTCACGAATGGCTTCACTGGATCCACTTGTTGGGTATTGATTTGGAAAGTCTTTGGCTTGAATATTAACTGCGTCAGAACTCCACTGGATATACCGATCAAAAAATTACTGATGCATGCCGTCTTGAATGCGCGAATGGGGATCATCATACATAGTAACAGCGTCTTCCATCGTGCGCGCAATGGCGAGTTTTACGTCTCGTACATAAGGCGTGACGGGCACATAAATCGTTTTCATGATGCCATAATCACGGTGCATTTCGGCTTCAAACGGATCGAGTTCTGGTCGGGGGTCGGTAGAAAAGGGAGTAATTCTCATTTTCTCCTTTTTAATGAATTAGACATTTTAGTCAAGACTCTTGTGTTTCTCATAAAAAAAGTATAAAAGATATATAACATTACTTGAAATTTATGGATAAAGCTCACACCGAACCCCCTAGATCCTGGAGAGAGGGCTTAATAGAATGTGCTTGGCGTGATTATGAAAACTATGAAGACTCGCTTCTGGTAGGTGAGCAGAAAATTACAGTCGGAGAGGCTCTAACAACTCTTTTTGAAGGCGATTTTGAACAACAAGAATGGGCCATAAGAGCTTTATTGCGGTCGGCGAAATATTTGCCAGGACAATTTATGTGTGCTCCCGTATTAGAGAAATTTTTCTTCGATGCAAGAGGCCGTCGTCTGAGGCACGAAATATTGGGTGATCTGGAGGCAACAGAAAAAAGAGTTCAGGAAACCAAAGATGGTGTTACTGATGAGATTGCAAAGGCTTAAGCGGCTGGATTTTGAATCGGAGTTTGTGCGGGTGCGGGAGCTACCGGAATGGTAGCTACTGGAGATTTCACATCACACGGTGTCACCGGAAGGTTCAACGCTTTGGAAAGCTTGGCATCATACGGATCGAGCGTTAGCGTTCGCATTGGGAACGGAATAGAAATTCCGGCTTTGTCGTAGTCTTTTTTAAGCTGCTGCATGAGTTCAGATTGAACCTGCCACCATTTGGAAGCGGTCATTTCTATCCAAAATCGCACTTGGAGCATAATTGCTGAGTCACCGAATTCCGTCACGATAACAACCGGCTCCGGAGAGGGGACAACTTCATTATGAGAGCTGATAGAGGCGAGAGTGATTTGGGTCGCTTTATCGAGTGGCGTATCATAGTGAACACCCACCTGAAAACTAAACCGTCGAAATTCTTCGGCCGAGAGATTTTCAACCGTGGAAGTAAGCATCTCTGAATTCGGAATAATAAGCATGATCCCATCAAACGTCTTCATCTGTGTCGTGCGTGATTCAATTTCAATCACGGTCCCAAGGTTGCTATTGAGTCGGATCACATCTCCGATTTTAAATTTATGCTGGGTCAGAATAACCACCCCCGCAATGAAGTTGGCCAGAAGATCTTTGAAGGCAAAACCAATTCCCAAACTCAAGAACCCGATGATGTTTGCAATATCAATACCCACGATCTTAAATGCGACAACCGCGCCGAGCGTCAAAATAAAGACATACACAAAGCGTTCAATTAGAAGTGAGGCTTCGGGTTGAATACTGTACCGAGATTGTTGTGCCACTTTATGGATGACATATTTCTTAATGATTTTTCCGATCAACATGGCAATGAAAAAGACCACCCCGGCCGCGATCCACTGGGGAATGGCCAGTAAAAAATCAGAGAAAAACTCCATAACTCCGTCATTACTCTGAGACTGCGTCTCATCAATAATACGAGTACTTTGGGCAAAAGCCGAAGAATAAAACAGATTCATCTTTTAATTATACCACAAAAAGAGGTCTTTTTGCAAGACGGGGGATTGACATTTACACAGAAATTATTAGAAAGTAAGTACATGAAAAAACTTATCGCCTTATATTTTGTATTTGCAGTGGCTCCTGTATTTGCCGGAGCGGGTCATCGGTGTACGGATGATCTTTATCCGAGCTGGAGAGGGAATGCCGAAAAATATCAAACGCATAAGCGCTGTGTTGGGCCGTCTTGTAATTATAATTATGATCTTCCCAATGAAGATCCGGTGTTCTTTCCCTGTTTTCGAGAAGGGTATTGTCATACGTATGTTCCCTACAACCCACAGGCTCTACGAACGAAGCGAGACAACCTTCCCCCCCGATATTTGAGCAAAGAAGATCGGTATGATCCGAGAGCTTTGAAACGATTTCGAAAATTCTATGAAAAGAAGAAATGTGCGGCGGGAAATTGTTGATAACCGCATAAGCTCATAAGCGGCACAGAGAGCAAGGGTTTTTCTTTGCATGAGAGGCCAAAGCGTAGGAAAATAGTCTTAGCTTTTTTCCCCTCGTTTTCATGTTTCTTCGCTGGGTGCGAAAAATTCAGACAAATTTTTTCAAAGTGGTCTCACTTTGGGTGATTAGTGCACTTTTATTTCCGATGTTTGTCCCTCCAGCAGAGGCTTTATTCGGGTGGGGGAGTGACGATCGAAAGGCCACCGGTCCCAAAGTAGAGCGGATGCGCGTCGTATCGATATGGATAGAAGAAAGTCTGCTCGAAAATGAAGATCTTGAAGATAAGATCAAGCGCTATGCCCTGGATATTCAAAAAGATTTAAAAGCGCAAACAGTTCTTATTCCGGTTCCGTCTTCTTTTTCGCCCTACGATATTCATGAAACGAATGCGAGGCTTTATTTTTCAGGGATCGAAAATGATCAGCGATCACAGTTAGTCGGAACTATTTTGATAGGAGAAGTTCCGCTGCCGGTGATAGAAAAAGAAGAAAATCTTTGGCCGACGGTGTTTCCCTATGTGGATTTTATAGAGCCGATTTATATTTGGGATGCAGTAAAAGAACGTTTTGTTTATGAGGGTTCCAGTTCTCATGAACCTGAGATTTGGCACGGGGCCATCCGATCAGATTATCATCATGAAGGAAAAACCAAGGATCGTATTACGGAGATTCGAGAAGAAGAGCTATCAGACTATTTTGATCGGAACCATGAATATCGGTCCGGGACGTTGACGTTTGGGAAACGCGTTTTTTTAGCAGGATTGCCAACACAAAAAGAAGGATTACAAGAAGCGTTACGTCGACATTATGGAAATTTTATCACGTATGTAGAAGAAATTTTGTACAACCGGTACAACAAACATCTTTTTCAGCAAATAGCGGAAGATGAATCGGCAGAAGATGAGCCATTAATATTGGCCAAAGAAAATGATCCCGCGTATTTACATATAGAGCCGAGTGATTTTTTTGAAAATTTTACAGCGAGTGAGGTAGAGCGGCAGACGGGGCAGGTTGATTTAACCCCGGAAGAATTTGCCGCGCTTAATTTATCCCCAATCAATGGTGGAGCAGACCTGGGAGATGATGACTATACAGGACTTCCAGATATTCATACGAAGGGGATGGTCCAGAAATTTACCAAGCGTTATATTCAAGCGTTTGCGGGCGCTTTATCGAATTGGACCTCTCGTGTTCAAATGGCCGGACGTTGGGAGCCAACAGAAATAGACACGACGATTTCATGGGTGACACGAAAAGATGAAGCGGCGGCCTATTTGCTCCGGGCGAATAACGATCTGATTGAAGAAATACTGATCCGTGATATTGATAAGGGCAATGTTCCGGCGGAGATATCCGTGCCACGTCGTACCTTCTTTCATAATGGATCTTTTCGAAATAGGAATCGAGCGCTCTATCCACCGGTTGAAGCTTCGTACACACCTTACTGGACATCGTATCCTTTGTACTGGAACGGCGTGAAGCGAGAAGGAGCTGATTTTGAAATCACAGACTGTACGTTGAACAGAGGGACCGCAGCCGATGCAAATCATCCCTTTTCAGTGTTGATCGAAGCGAATAGAACCTACAATTTCGATACGGTCGATACCTGTGATATCGCGGCAAATTGTTGTGCGCGTTATATTGATTTTGATGATGATGGGGTTCCCAGTCCAACGTCATGTATTACGACCTCTCACTGGCCAAGTCAAAGTAATCATGTGGGATCAAAAACACAGGTTTTTGATCTGAAGGGAACCAAAGAAGTTGAAACAGGACTTCGTGGAGGGCACGGCTGTGCGAGTATTATAGCGGAGAATATTTATCGAGAGATTACGTCGGATAAAACCATTCAAACGGATTCGTTGATGATTCATGTCGAGCCCACGGATGAAACAATTCAAGAGCAAGTGGAAGGGTTCAATGTTCGTTCTTTGCCGATTGATGATCCACGCAGCTTTTCTTTTTATGACCATGGAGATGTATTTCAGAAGATACGGTTTCCGAATGTTTTTGATCTGCGGCCACTCTTCACGGAGCAATCAGAATCAGATCGTCATGATCGTCTCAAAGAACAATGGGAAGCAGACTTAGAGGCGAAAAAATTAGCCATAAACGAGATTATTGATGCGGCCAATGCGGTTTCGGATAGTCGATTTGCCACGGACCAGGGGGTTCAATGGCCCGGGCCGGCGGTCATTTCCGAATCAGGCTATCGTTCTCAATGTCGTTATAGCAAAACCGTCAATGCGAATCTGCCCAATAGAACTATTGATTGGGTGCGAACCTGTGATTTTAATGAAAATAATAATGGCGGATATGGTGGAGGGCGCAGTGATCATTTTCAAGAAATAGATAGAATGAAGCGTGTTTATGGTGTGGGAACGCCCTTAGAGGAGGCTGTTTTTACGCAGATTTTAGATCGTCTTGAGCGCGATAAGATAATCGATGCGGTGATCTGGCTGGATAAAGATCTTGCGGAAAAAAACAGGCTCGTTTTTGATGCCGCAATGGACACGCCCGCGGATCAGCGAGAATTTTTATACGACCAGGCCTTTAACGGTTATGAGCTGGCGCAAATAGAAGGGGACCGTTTGGATGGAAATACCCTCGACCTTGCTTTTGAAAGAGGGGAGGCTTTGGGATCGGAAGTCTATGAATGGACGAAGCAAGAGGCTTTGGCCTTTGACCTGAATCCACCTGAAGTACTGGCTCCGGAAGCACCGATCCGTCCGGTTGAGACGATTCAGCTATCATCATCATTGATACAGTTGGCAGCAGGCGCTGTCACACCTCAAAAAATAGAAGTGAGTTTTCTCGATGAACACCAGAAGGTGATAGAATCTCTTCGCGGGCGCGTATCGCTCAACCTAGAAGATCCAGATCGAGCCCATGAATTTTTCCGTCTTTCGGGAGGAAATACTGCCAATGTACGAGAAGGAAAAGCGAGTTTTTGGATTGTCCCCAAAGCACGAGGAGAAGCCGAAAAATTTCCTTTTGAGGTCCAATTTAAAGACGTGAAGACACAGGGTGTCATTGCCATGGAGCCTTTTTCATTAGAATTATTAGCGGATCGTTCGCATCTGGAAGCGGGATCTTCTGATGGATCTTTAGTTGAATTTTCTATTCGAGACACCCTTGGGCAAGTAACGACGGCTTTTGATGGTCAAACATTGCGGGTTCAGGCCGAAGAAGGAAGTTTTCCTTTGGGAGATGATTTATTGGTTGAAAATGGGGCGGGAAGTTTTATCTATCAACCCGGACGATCGGCGGGTGACGTTGTCATTACGGTGCAAGATGAGGCGCAAAAGCTTCCGGCCGAACCGGTTACCTTTACCGTGGAGCCGAGTGATCCAGAAATTTTAGTTTTTGAAACGGAGCATGAGCACATGCTGAGTCAAGCCGGTTGGATGGAAGTGGAAGCAAAAGTATTAGATGTCTACGAGAATCTTTTAGATGAACATCCTCGACAGTGGAAATGGACGATTGAAGGGGGGACACTGCGAAGTTTATCCGGAGTAGAAGGACCCATCATTGAGGAAAAAACAGAGAAAGCGGCGCGTTCACGTATGTGGGTCAAACCCGACAGAACCGCAGAACGGCTCAGAGTACAGGTATGGGTAGATGAGCTGGGAGATGCGCGCGGACGGGCAATGGATATCGCGCTTGAGGAGCGAGGAGTGATTCAACTTGAAATAGAAAATAAAGGTCCTTTTCTCGCCGGGGAAACCGAGTCCATGGATATATCTCTGCAGGCTCAAACGCAGGAAGGCGAGTCTCTTTTAAATAATTTTGCTCTGGGTGTTTTGAGTTCAACCGACGAAGACTTCGAACCGGTGATTCTTACGCAAGGACAAGGTGATTTTTCATTACCGTTGCCGACTAAAGTCGGCGATTATTCCGTGATGTTTACCGCACCGGGGTTTGAATCTGTTTCTCAAGATTTCTCCATAGAACCCGGAAGCGCAGCCAAAATTGTATTAAACTCTGGAGAAGATTCCCTTCCCGTCAAAAGTACAGATCCTTTTGTGGTACAGGTGTCAGTTGTAGATCGTCATGACAACGTCGTCCCGACTTTTAATGAGACCATTCAGGTGCGACTCAATGATACAAAAATCAGTGGAAATTTTGAGAAAGATGATTTGATAGAACAGGGTATTGTGAGCGAGGACGATCCTCGTGCAGCCTATTTGGAAACGCTTGAAGAAGCCGCTCACACCTCCGATAAAACGCTCTTAGATTATGCATCGACGACCGTGCAGGTCACACAAGGTCAGACAACTATTGAGTATGAAAGTTTAGGACGCGCGGGAAGAGCGCATCTTACGGCAAGAGGAGGGGGGCTCGTACCGGGATATTTTTACTTTGATGTTGGAAAATCTTTTGGAGAGAAAGATCTTGAATCGATTGTGCCGAGAACACTGTTTCTCTTGTTACTCGGGTTTCCAGGAGGGGATCCTGTGTTTGAGAGTAACTTGGCAAATCGATTCCTTTTCCAAAGTTCAACGCAGGCCATTGCTACGTTGATAAGTTCACCGCGGCCACGAAAACGATTTGGAATCGTGGGGGAATCGGGAAGTTTTCGAGGCGAATCAGTAATGCATTTGCAGTTTTCGGCCTTTCCAGAGATTCAGATGACCTATCAGGATAGGGCTTTATCTCGCTTGAGACTGGTATTTGATGAAACCAAAGATACTTCGTTTCAACGGGTACTCGATCGAGATCAATCCGCTCCCGGCGCTTATTTCCAGCCAGAAAAATCTTTAGAAAACCGTCTGTCATTACAGGATCGATCGATCTTTGTGGATCAGGAGCATTTATGGACCGTATCGGATAAAGGCGGCGTACAGGCTTATTTTGGAGCTCTGAAATTTGAGCCAGAAGAAGGTCGGTTCTTGTCTTGGAATGTCTATCTCCATGAAACAAAACTCGGAACTTTCTTTTGGGTACTAGAAGACGGCGATCAAAAATCTTTTGCAGAAAGAGAGGATCTTGATGAACCGGCGATTGGAGAAATACAAAATGCAAAAATACTGATCAAGATACTCGATGCTGAAATGAGGGTAGAAGAAGTCATTACCGGAAAAACTACGCAGGGTGAACGAGGAAGGGCCATTGTATCGCTTCAGGAAGAAGAACCTTTTTCTCGGGTATTAGGCGCGCAAACACCTTCGATAGAAGAAGCCACCTCAACAAAAGAGGTTTGGGAGGGAACCTGGAAGCCGGCAACACTTTTTGCCGCGGGTAATACGGTCGGTGATTCGGTGAAATGGGGAGGCAGTGATGTCCTTTTGGTGATTGGTGATCCGACGATTAAATTGTCAGAAGCCAACCCAACGGCCACGTCCGGACTGAGTGAAGACATCGGACAGCCTTTATGGAAGATCGCAAATGAAACAATCGATCAAATTCTTCTGACGGATATTAATGGTGATGGACAAAAAGATATTCTACCGCTCACACGGGATCGTTTGTGGGCATTGAATCAGACCAAGGTGGTGGATGATGGACTTAATGTGCAGGATTTAGGAGTATTGCTTCGTTTTCCAGACGGCGTTCAAAAACTTATCGCCTATGAAGATAAAGACGAAATATTACAGTCTTTGTTGCAGATCAATCATCAAGGACAGATTTTATCGCATTCTGTAGAGGGGGGTGTTTTTGCTCCGCCTGAAACACTTGATTTAGGGATGGCTGGACCAGCGACAGATCTTCAAAAAGCTAATTTGGATGGTGATGATTTTGAGGATTTAGTCGCAACAGACGAAAACAATCGTATATATAAAATCCATGCGGATGGGAACGGGGGCTTTACGACAGCTCCACCCTTAGATCAACAGCTGCCAAAATTTACAGAAATTCGAGAAAGTTATTCACCATCGTTGACCGAACAGGCAGAAACGCCAACCCTTGATCAGTTTCTCGTTACGATGCCAGATATAGAACTTTATGTTCAAGAGGATTCTCGAGTAGCCTTTCGTGAGGACGGGAAAGTTTATTATTCTCTCACGGATACAACGGTCTTTGACGCGGAACTCGTCATCAAAAATAAAGTCGGAGAAAATACGGTGGATGTTGGCGATGAGCTTGATATATCATTCAAAATTATTTCCGAAGAAGATTTCGAGGTGGATATTATTGTGCCGCATTTGCAGGGACAGCAATTAAACAAAGAAAGTTTCTTTCCCAGTAATCTGCAATCTTTTTTGCAGCCATTCAAAGCTTCATTTTTGATCAAAGGGGAAGTCCATACAGAATCAGTGATTCCTGTGGCACAAGGTCTGACTTCCCAACCGGAGGACCATCCGCAAGGAGCTTTTTTGCTGGCAGGAGTATCTTTAGAAACAGGAAAGCACTGGAATCTTCTGGGGAACTCAACGGTGACCGATATTCCAGATCTGGTCATACAAGTAGAAGATATGGATAACGATGGTGTTTTAGATATTTCATTCCTTGATGGGGGAGATGTCGTGAGCTACCGAAGCCAAACCGTGCAGGGAGGCGCTGGGGTTGGGTCGGGGAGTAGTGTCGACGGAGGGCCCGGTTTGACGTTGGTTGGGGCCGAATCAGATTTGGGCCTTACGCCTTCGGGCGAGCACAGTCGACGTGTTTTTTCCGTGACACCCCCTACGACAGAAACGCCAGTCGCAACGGCCGCGTCACAAGAGGCGTCCGTGGAGGCAGAAGCGGAAGACAGCGATGAGGATGGTCTGCCGGATTATTATGATGATCGACCGGAAGACGCGGACAATGCTTTTGATTTCACGTTTAATGCCTCGGCACAACTGGCTTCCACGATTGATAGTATGGCGGATAGTTTCTTAAATATCCGAAATTCTCAGGTTTGTGGAGGCGCGAGTTGTGGAGGTGTGGCAACGATTTCAGAAGCCGATGCAGGAGTTACTCCCGGATTAAATATTTCCTATAGTCCGCCCTATGGAGTCATGTCCGGCGTCTCTCCAGGTTTTCCAGTCTTTGCCGTTCCGACTTCTAAAAAACCTTATGTCTGGCCACCGAGTTCTCCAGGATGGAATTCGGTATCTAATTTTAGGATTTATAAAATGGGAACTTCTACCGGCGCTAGTGCCGTGGCATTGTGTGATGGGAAGTATCCAGTGGGGATGGCATTTCCGACTTTTAAAAAAAATTGCACGCTTGTCACCAAACCGATCTTGAATCTCTCGAGCTGTCAGGCGGCTGAAAGTCCAGGGGAGACGGATTTTTTAGTGACCCAGGCCCAATCTTTATCAGCGGGAAATCATGGAAGCGTCTTTTCTGTAGGGGCCGAATCTGAGCGTACGGATAGTTCTCAGTTTACGATTAATGCCGCTTTCCCGGATGCCAGTATCGATAAATATAAATTCAATCTCACCAATAATACGCTCAAGGGGGTAGATGATGTGATGCGGTGGTTACAAAAATCATTCGAAGAATTGTCGAATATAAAAGTACCGAGTGTGACCATGATTTTGCCACGATTTCCGCAAGAAGGAGACGACTCTGATTGGACAAAGGAAACAGAAGGCGAAGAGGACCAAGAGCCACCAGAAGATGTGGCTTCTATGTTGACGCCGCCCCCCAGAGCGCCTTTTGAACCCGGACAAGAGCCGATACAAGATCTCTATCATTTTCCAGAAGAAAGAGATCTGACCGTGGATCATATGATTAAAAATTTAGAGAACTTGCCCTTTGTCATTCTACGGAAAGAAACGATTGCCTTGCCCTATCCGGCTATTTCAGAAAAAAGATTTGAAGCATTAGAGGTTCAATATCAACAGTCGTGGGAGCCGCAGATGACGGCCTTGATTACGCGGATTAAAAGTGAACAGTCCCAGTATCCCGATAATGCACATGACGTAAGTTTCTACATTGCTCGTTTGGAAGAAGTTTATCAGCGAACCAAGGTAAATTTACAAACCATCAGAGGCTATCGAACGGCCGTTGAAAATATCAAAAAAATTCCGCGAACGCTCGAGGATCGTCTTCAGCAGATAGAAGCCAATATTGCCATGATGCGTTCGCATTTTTCAGAGTTCTTTTCTTATATAGATCAGAGTATTGAAGACTGGCAGGCTTACTACAAACGCCTCCAAGCAACCTATCGGCAATGGGAAACTATCGTGGATGTCTTTCAGCGTTTTTCCGTGCAGTTCCCGAAATGTACGGTGGACCGCGGGAAAATTCCAGATTTTGTGATCCGAAATGTTTTTCTCAATGGCGTAACCTATCCAGAGATTAAGTCTCCAAAACTACCGAGTTATCTTTTTGATTTTTCTCGTACGGAAATGAGTGTGGACTTGGACATTCCAGATCTTTCTTTTGAGCCAATTGAAATAGAATTACCAGGATTGTCTGATATTGATTTTTCCTATTCGTTGGCTCATAGCACAAATATGCCGTGGGTTCCCAAAATCCCACTCCTTCCGGTTTTAAAAGCGGTGCCTTTTGATCCGCCCATTGAAGATATTTCCTTGCCAAGTCTCGAACAGGAAAAACTTATCGATCGGCCGGTACCCGATGATGCTATATTTTCAGACCTGACGAATCTTCTGAATACCGGGATGGTGCATATCAATAATAAGTACTTCAAGCTGTTGGGCATGTTGCAGATCAATGCTACGCGGATTCCAGAATGGTATATCAAGCCTCACCTAGAACAGCTGACAAACAGAACTAATCTTATTCCACAGGATTTCACCAAGCCGGTGCTCTATGAAGTTGCACCTCGAGAAGAAGTGCCCGATGTAGAAATCCCTATTAATTTAGACGGATTTATTCATTCGGTGCGAGGCATGACCAAAGAGATTCGAACCATTGCGCATCAGTTTAACTGTACAATTTCAGAAGTGCCTATTTCGCTTCGTGATCCACGATATAAAGGGCCGCCTTGTAATCTGTATGAAGAACCGATTCAGCCAGAGGAGAGACCGCCTTCAAAACCTCCCACATCAGCGCCGCTTCTTTTTAGAGGGGAACGGACCTGGGCAGAGCACATAGCCAATTCGTCGAGAGAAGAGCGTCTTCAGCAAGAATATATGATTTCCAAGATACTTTCCGGAGAAAGGGGGGGTGTGGATAAATCTTCACTGGCAGCCCTTCTTTTCTCCAAGGGATTGGCGCTGTCTGGTAAATCGCATCCCGGATGGACGGCGGCCAATGGTGATGTGATTGATGATACCGATACGTCAACACAAGAAGGACAAGCGCTTGAAGGACTATACTTCATTAATCCGGATACACGGACCACCGAGAGAGTGAACCGTTTGCCAGCGGATCGATCCGTGACGTTTGCTTTTGGTGATATCGATAATGATGGTGTAGAAGAAATCGTCTATGCCCTTGATAATGAAATCTACGTCAAAGAACGAAATATCCCAAGCCCGAATAATCCGCGAGAAGAAGAGGATGATGAAGAGGAGGAACTAGACAATGATTTGTTTTCAAATCTGATCGAATGGGAAACTTATCAGGCAACCGAACACGAAAGTCCTTTGTTGGATCCAACGACAAAGATCCGGGCTTCGGGAGCGGGCTTGAGTTTTGAGCCCCGGAATCAGACCCCTTACTTTGAATGGGTGGTGAGTGATCGTTCGGATCATAGATTTGAAATCATAGAAGCCATGAAAGATAGGTTTTCTACCTACTGGCATCGATGGGGATTTTTTGTTCGGGACAAAGGCCTTCCTGGGCAGGTTCGTCCAGCGGGCATTCGTGTTACGAGCATTGAGGGTCAACCGGTGTTTTTTGCATCTCCTTTTCAAGAGTTGCCCCTACAAAGTACTTCGGCCTGTCAAAATGAAGCATCAGAAAAAATAGAAGTCAGAGATCCGACAGCTTTTGTAGGGATGAAAAATACATCAGAGATGCTTTGGACTCGTCCGCCTTTGCCGGGAATGGAGGAGGCACGGATTGAGAATATAAGACTGCAGCAAGGCGAAGAAGTATGGATAGATGAAGGAGAACTTTGTCTGGAAAAAGGACGAATTCAGAGCGTGAGAGAAGGATCTCGTGTCTCTCAACAGCTTCAATTGCATCAATTTTTGCCGACGGAGAGTCGAATCGAAACCGGACCTAATAATGGCGTCGAACTGCAACTTTTCGATGGGACGCGTCTTATTATTCAGCAGGGAGAAAGTTATCAATTAGAGCATTTCGGAAGTGATTCATTGAGACTTAGAACTTTTCAGAATTTTCCAAAAGGCGGAAATTTTTACGGATCTCTTTGGGGGTGGAAAGAGAATGAAAGAAGTTTTTCCTGGGGAGGTTTCTTGCACGATCCAGCTCCTCAAGATGATCAAGAATCCCCGGTCTTATCTATCAAGGGAGGGGAGCGGCAATACGTAGCACTTCTGTCAGAAGTTATTGTAGACGCAACGGCCTCGAAAGATAATCAGCGTATTACAGAGGTTTGGTGGGATCTTGATGGGACGACCGATCGAGATGGTGATGGAGATCCTCTGAATGATCGTGATTTTCCAGAGGAAGGGAGTACGGAAGAACGAACCCCAAGAGATTTGTTAACGCTACAACTACCGGCTTTTACGGATAGAGAGACAAAAATAATCGTCCTTCATGCGAAAGATCAGATGGGGCATCATACACAAAAATCTATTACGTTTGAGGTGCAGGTTCCAGAAATGATATTAAGAGAAGCTTCTTTTGAGGGTCAGCGTATTGCAGGAAAGGTGCCCGGAGCTGGCGGAGGCGTTCCGGTTACAATGCTTCGAAAAAGAGGTTTGCAATGGGAAGAAGTATTGGTGGCGCCTCTGCTCACAGATCCCGGTGGACGTTTTGAGATACAGGAATTATCAACGGAAGGCGGGATAGAGCTTCGTGATAGAAAAACAAAAGAGGTTCTCTTGGAGATTCTTCCAAATGGTCGTCCGGTACGATATGATGAAAGTTTCGGATTTATGGTAGAGCCCGCGAATGAGGATCACGGATTTCGCATACGGGTTCATGACGAAAGGAATAATGATATTTTGTATGTGCGTTTTATAACCGATCCAAAAATTGGATTTGTGGTATCGGATCTTGATGAATCAGATGCATTTGTGTGGAAGTCTTTCGAATCAGAAGAGGTTCGCTTTCAAGGCGCTTTGGCTTTGATTGATGAGGAAGCCCCTGAAACAGTAAGCTTATTAGATCGTCAGGGGAATATATTTGTAACTGATACCTTTTCATTGGGACTGAAGGCTTCTTCCGGTCTGGAGGCCCCACTTATTTTTCAGATTCGAAAAAACAAGATCCCTATCGCGGAAGTTTTGTTTCCGGTCGCTTCTGAGGTATGGTTGGAAAGAAGTCTTATTGAATCTTCAGAAACAGATTGATCCGTTTATAAAAATATTATTTATGCTTCTTTTATGGGTCACTATCGGCAGTTTAATTTTGTTCGTATGCCTTCATTATTTTATTCGAGGTTGGAAACGAAGATTGTCTTTTCATATATGGGATACCACTCATATGAAGTTTAAAAATTTAGAAAAACTTGATCCCGCACACAGAGTGATGGATTGTCATAAATTATTCATAAAAGCGCTCGCAACCATAGATGGTCGTGCCGAAACATCGGCTCACAAAATACAACGATTTGCCATGCGATTTCCTAATAAAAAAGAAGTGTGGAAATATCATCGACTTCGAAACACCATTGCCCATGAAGAGATTCAAATTTCTTTTCGAGAAGCAAAGGCCTCAAGTGCAGCTTTTTTAAAAGCGCTTGAATCATTGTTGTAAGTGATTAATATGGCCGTGCATGGAAAAAAATACTTTCGAACTCAAATCTGGTTTGGCACAAATGCTTAAGGGAGGGGTTATTATGGATGTTATGAATGTAGAGCAGGCTAAAATCGCAGAAAACTCAGGCGCTGTTGCAGTCATGGCATTGGAAAGAATTCCTTCTCTTATTCGTGAGCAAGGAGGCGTATCTCGTATGACGGATCCCAAGCTTTTAAAAGAAATAAAAAAAGCAGTGAGTATTCCCGTGATGGCAAAAGTTCGGATTGGTCATTTTGTCGAAGCTCAAATTCTTGAAGCACTGGATATAGATTTTATCGACGAATCAGAAGTTCTCACCATGGCGGATGAACAGTTTCATGTAATGAAAGATGATTTTAAGCTTCCTTTTGTTTGTGGGGCTCGAAACTTAGGCGAAGCTTTAAGAAGAATTGAGGAAGGCGCCGCAATGATTCGAACCAAGGGTGAAGCGGGAACGGGAAACATTGTTGAAGCCGTACGTCATCTGAGACAAATTCAGTCAGAGGTTCATGATCTTTCAACGCGGAATCTTAGCTCAAAAGCAAAAGAATACAGAGTCTCAAAAGAAATTATTTCCTGGGTTTTAAAAAATAAACGATTACCGGTCGTCACATTTGTTGCGGGAGGAATTGCCACGCCAGCAGATGCGGCCATGATGATGCAGATGGGCGCAGAAGGCGTCTTTGTGGGATCGGGCATCTTTGCCTCATCGAATCCAGAAGTACGTGCCAAAGCTATCGTTCAGGCGACCATGAACTATGACAAACCGGAGATTTTGGCCAAAGTCTCAGAAAACCTTGGATCCGCTATGTCGGGGCAGGAGATAAATGAACTGGCGGTGAAATTTGCCGAACGAGAAGCCGCATGAAAAAAGTCGGAATATTAGCGCTTCAAGGATCTTTTGCAGAGCATGCAAAAATTTTAGAGCAACTTTCACAGAAATATATTTTTGTCCGATCCAAACAAGATTTAGAAAATATTACACATTTAATTATCCCAGGTGGTGAATCAACCACGCTTGAAAAACTCTTGTGGGAATTTGATATGTGGGGCCATTTAAAAAATAAAAAATTAAATATTTTTGGGACCTGTGCCGGCGCTATCTTGTGTCAAAAACTTGGCCTGGATATAGAAATAGAAAGAAATGCCTACGGGGCACAGCAGGCATCATTCATCGCAGAACTTGATTCAAAAATATTTAAAAAGTTACAAGGCGTATTCATCCGCGCACCGAAATTCAAGGTCCAAAATAAAAAAATAAAAATATTAGCGCACTATAAACAAGCGCCCGTGCTTGTTCAGCAAAATAATTTTTTAGTAGCGAGCTTTCATCCAGAGCTGCGTAAAGATACGCGCGTACATGCATTTTTCTTAACCTTAAATTCAGATTAAATTTTTTAGATTTTGAGGAAAAAGATATACTTCACGGTATGAAGTATGGGATTATTTTTTTTGGACTTCTCCTCTCCGCTTGTGCGACTGCTTGGTCAGCGCAAGAAGCATTCCCCACTGAGTGTCGTTGGGAGACTTTGGTGCGTGTGGTAGATGGCGATACTATTATTGTCGGGGAAAAAGAGTCCATTCGTTTTATAGGCATTGATACTCCAGAGATGAAGCATCCAGAGAAGCCGGTTCAGCATTATGCGCTGGAATCATCAAGAGAACTCAAAAGACTTTTAGACGGACAAGCCCGTGTGTGTTTAATATCTGATCCGGAAGGGGATAAAAAAGATATCTATAAAAGGACCTTGGCGTATGTGTTCCGTGCAGATGGATTGGATACGAATGCGGAGATGATCAAGAGGGGAGCGGCCCGCACGTATCTTTATTTTCCTTTTTCGCGTAAAGAAGAATTTCGAATCTACGGAGAACAAGCTCGGTCAGAACAAATCGGTCTCTGGGATCGATCAGAATAGATCAGGAGGGGTCTTGTTTTTCAACCTCAAAAGGAAGGGACTTTTCTTCCGGCCAAGCACCTTGTTCAAGAGCATTTTCAAGAATTTGTGAAGGGTCTTTACTATTTCGGGCCCATCGAGCAGCCAGCAAGAGTAAGAGGAGGCCCGCAGCGGCGATGATCCATGGAAACCAGTCATCAAAAGTACCGGCGCTAAAATCAGAATCATCTGTTTTATTTTCTGAATCAGAAGGCGTAGGGGATTGTGGTTTGGGTTTGGGTTTCGGGGGGTGTGCTTTTTTGTAGGACTCTTCCCAAAAATCAGGAATATTTTGAGACTCCCAACCCTGGGATAGGAGGGGATTATTGAGAGGAAGGTCTAGGACCTGTGTAAAAAGGCCCTCGTGAGTCTTTCCTCGTAAGACAAGACGCGTCTTCATAGGGCGTTGAAATTTCCCGACAAGCGTTAGGCCTTGGGATGTCATCTGACGGGGATGAGAAGGATAGACTTCGAAAGTATTGCCTCCGAGTTCAATGTTGACCTCATCTACAAAAATATCTGATAAAAACTCATCACTGAAGCGTTCAAATTGTTCTAAAACATTGTCTTCATTTTGAAGGGTGAAGTTTAGATGATTATCAAATGTTTTCCCCAGGACGATAACGCGTTGCTCCGGGGAAGTTTCGATTTCAGAGAGCTCTTGTTTATTCAAAACAGTGGCCCCAAGTTCTTGAAGGACGGGGAGAAGCTCCCGGTACGCAGGCGCCTCTGTTTCTCTGAAATGCGTCACAAAAACATCTTCCTTCGGCAGAGCCTCAACCTGAGTCGAAGGGACAATATGAACCATGAAAAATCCAGGCACTTCGACACTGCGACGGACTTCTGCCTGAAAAGGTTGGGCAAAAGTAGGTGAGGCGAGAAGAAGGAATGCCAAAAGGATCTTTCTCATAAGATTCTTATACAGTTTTAGCTAAAAAAGTCAAGTTGCGAGAGGAGAAATCAATGCGTAGACTCTCTTTTGCATGCCACGAAAAAAAATCGGCATTGATGCGCGGATGTTTTCAAACCAGTTCACGGGGATTGGTCGGTATACGTTTGAGCTGACAAAGAGACTTTTTCAGAATCAAGATATTGATTGGGTAATCTTTTTGAATGAACCTGAATATTCAGAATTTTCTTTTCCCGATCATGTTAAAAAAGTCTGCGTGAAGTCCAAGCATTATTCTTTTTCTGAGCAAATAAAATTTTTAAAAATTTTGAATCACGAAAGCTGTGATTTGGTTCATTTTACACATTTCAATCTGCCATTGCTGTATAAAAAACCTTTTGTGGTAACGATTCATGACACAACTATTTCCTACTATCCAGGAAAGAAAATGAATGTTTGGTGGCGAAAAATGGCCTACAATCTTGTCATAAAACATGCCGTAAAAGCTTCGAGGGCCATTATAACGGTATCGCATAATACGGCGAAAGATGTCGAGACGCTTTTTGCTATAAACCCTCAAAAAATTCAGCCCATTCATATTGGAGTGGGGAAAGAATTTCAGAAACAACCCGTCGCTAAGCGCATTAAATCGGCCGCCCCTTATCTTCTTTATGCAGGAAATTGGAGAGAGCATAAGAATGTCGTGGGACTCATTGAGTCTTTCGCATTGCTCAGAAAAAAACATCCGGACCTTCGACTCGTGATCACCGGGAAGCCCGATCCACACTATCCAGAAGTGCCCGAAACCATTGCTCGTCATAAGTTGCAGTCCGTAGTAGACCTCGCAGGACTGGTTTCAGAAGACGCGCTCATGCGTCTGTACCAACAGGCGGAGCTTTTTGTCTTTCCCACTTTTTACGAAGGGTTTGGTCTGCCGCCTTTAGAAGCTATGGCGCTCGGGACGCCCGTGGCAGCCTCTCGGATTGCGTCGGTTCCGGAAGTCTGTGGTGAAGCCGCTGCTTACTTTAACCCAGATTCAAATGGCGACATGGCAGAAACCATGCATCAGGTTTTGATAAATCCATCACTTCAAAAAAAGCTTTTAGAGGCGGGGAAAGAACAAATAAAAAAATTCTCATGGGATACCTGTGAAAAAGAAACCTGGAAAATTTATAAGGCGCATCTGTGATGGACATAAAAACAGTATTTGCGATGAGCTCATTGGGCATAGGTATAGCGGCTTATATTCCTTATTGGCGAGATCTTTTGCGAGGAAAAACGATTCCCCATCCTTTTACCTGGCTTATTTTTATGATTGTCCAAAGCATTGGTGTGGCGGGAGTGTTTTATGGGGGAGGGGGATGGAAAGGCGCTGTTTGGATGATGCTGGGATCGATCAGCTGCTTTTTTATATTTTTATGGGGTCTGAAATTTGGTCAAAAAAATATACAGCTCATTGATATTTTATTGTTAGCGTTGGCTTTCTTGGGGATAATCTTATGGAGCGTTTATGACCAGCCCTTTTGGTCGATTATTCTCATCTGTATCACCGACACAATTGCCTATCTGCCAACGTTTCGTAAATCCTATCATCATCCCGAAGAAGAGACGGCCTTGGCTTGGTTTTTGTTTTCTGTGGCCACGGTTTTTTCAATTTTAGCGCTAGAAAATTATAACTTTTTCACGACGACCTATTCAAGCCTTATCGCGGTCCTTAATTTACTGCTCTGTCTTTTTCTTCTTTTTCGAAGAAAGATGTTACAATAGACACCGTGAAGAAGTTTCTTTGGTTCGTACTGATCGGTCTGACACTTTGGGTGCCAGGCGCAACGCATGCAGACTTACAAACGAAATTCAGAGCGGCTTTTCCCGAGCTGATTCAAACAGGATTTCGTCCTTACTTTGAAGGACAAGCTTTACTTGAGCGCATTCCTTCCATGCAAAAAGACATGGAAAATAAAGCTTCTTTTGAAGGACCTTTGGCCTGTTATTCAACGATTGAGTACGGCCTTGATCGGTCTTTTGAAGAAACGCATCAAGAGTATCACCAGAAGATGACTCATCTTTTTGGGGATAGTTTCGAAACGACGCGCTTTGAAACAGAGAAGCTTATTGGGCAGGATAGTGGTCCGGATGGTACGCCGAAAGGATTTATTCCCGGAGATACAAAATATGAATGGAAAGGGAAGGCTTTGTTGAGCACCCAGAGAGATCAAGAACGGTTGGGATTTGTTTCTGTTTGTAGCGAACAAGATGATCAACCCAAGCAATTTCTTTCTGATTCGATCCCGACCGATCCTTATTCTGCGTGTCGAGTGACAGAAACAGTATTGAATGAATGGTGTGGATATCGTTTGTATCTTTGGGGGAAGTTGCGAGATAAGACGCTGATTAAAGATTACGAAGCATCCGTCGTGACAGAAGGGGAATCTCCTTTTGAACTCGAATCACATGAGGCTCAAACAGCGCCTATTATTCAATCGGTAAAAACCCCCCAATATGCGCAATCGGTTAGCCAATTTCGTACGCTTCAGATAGAACATGAATATACAAAGGCGCATCAGGCGCTCCTTCAAATGCTAGAGGTCTACAGACTCTATGAGCATCAACACAGAAAACACGTCTGGAATCAGCATATTAAAAAAAGTCTTTTGTCGATCAGTAGTAAGATGTACAGCTTTCGAAAAGCCTATTACAAATTTCCAGAAAAATTTATTAACGCCTCTGCAAAACGATGTCGCTAAAAAAAGGACTGGCTTTGGTGGTGCTTTTGCTTCCCGGGATAGTCCTAGGGAAAGCCACGGAAAGCCTTTATCCCGGAAAATACAAAACACAAAAGCATGACTTTGTGACGAATTTGTATCTTCAAATTTATTTAGAAACGCACCATGAATCGGCAGAAGAGATTATTGGGCGGCTCAATCAGAGAAATCTAGAAGCTGAGTTGGGAATGCCTTTGCAACCAGCAGCGGTGTCAGCTGGGGACGACGAAGAAACAGCTCTGACGGAAGAAGAACAGTCGCAGGAACAATCTGCGCAGGTATTAAATCATTGGACCGTTGATAATTATTGCCAAATGGATGTTCCTGAAAAGAGTAAAACATTGGCGCTTTCGATCGATCAACATGATTTTGTAGCGGGGAAACTTCGTGAGTTTTGTGAACAAGAGCGTTCTTTTCTCCGAGAAGAAAACAACATAGCCCGACGGACGGGGCTTAGAAGTATGTTTGTGAATGGACATCTGGGGGACGGGCCATTCGACTTGGTATCGGATATGAATGATTTGGACGTGATTTTCTTTGGAGAAAAACATGAAATACCGGATCCTTCTTTCCCGAAACCCCAATCAGGATGGACCGAGGGGGCTTCTGATTTAGTTTTAGGGGAATTTTCATCGGAAAGAGAATCTGATCCCGTGGCCTGGATGAATCAGCGAAGCGATCTTTTTGATTATGATGAGCAGCCAAAATATTCAGAGGAAGACAACTCGATCATGAGTCATATGCATAATCTACTGCGACCACTGAATGAATTAGAGCTGTATTCACTGGCAGCAGGTTGTCATGCACGAAGAACCCTGGAGCCTACCTTTTTTCCCAAAATACCAGGAACGGGGAAATTATCAGTGATGCATAACCTGGGAGAGCCGGTACATGTGTACTCCGTTCCTATCACTAAAAACAGAACGCTTGATCGCGGGCATGAAAAGGAAGGATGGGGAGAAACTCCTACGGATTTCATCGATCAAGAATTACCCCTTATGCAGTTTTTGACATTAGAGAATCTTCTGCTCGATCAGCCATCTTGTATAAAACGTATTAAAAATTTTGGAGGGATTGACTATTCCTTGGGAATTGATGATTTCATCAAGGATCAAGATCGTTGTAACAAAGAAGATCTTGCTCGTTATGTTTTTCAGTACCGTCAGCAGGAGCAAAAACGAGAGCTTGATATTATGGAGAGAGATCACTCTCAAGAGTTTCGACAGATGCGCCGTTTGCGAGAAGAAATAGAAGCTTTTTTCTCCCTGACAACCTCCGTCGAAGCGATTATGGGAAAACTGAGTAAAACTACTATTATCCAATGATACATCGTCTGCATCACGGTTTTGGCTTTCTCATCGCACTAGGAGTTCTTGGCGTAATTCTTTTATTTGGACAAAAGGCAGCGCCTTGGATTCAGGCCAGCTCGCTTAATCAGGGAAAAGTTATAAATGAATATGCCGAATATGTTGGAACGCCGTCAGATAGAACTCGTTTAGAATCTACTCGTGATGATTTTGCGAACTTTTTTCAAAGCTATGAATCAGAACGTATAGATCTTTTAGAACGCACCCAGCAGGCATCTCGACAGGCTCGTTCCTCGGCGCAAGAGTTAGAGGAAATCTATCAAATATTGCACTTCAAGGGCGTCGATCCTTCTTGGGAAAAGATATTAAACTACACCGGGAAAGTTTGTTTAAACCAAAGAACCAATATTCCTTGTGATTAAATTTGACATTCTTTCCTCATGCGTTAACATTCCCGGGCTTTGAAGCCCCTTTGTCATGCAAAAAGATATCCATCCAGACTCACGTGCCGTTATTTTCCGCGACAGCGGTGCTGGCGTTGATTTTATCGCTTGGTCAACTCTTACTTCTGATAAAACAGAAAAGGTTGATGGTGTAGAATATCCAGTGATTATTATTGATGTCTCAAGTGCGAGTCATCCTTTCTTTACGGGGAAACAAAAACTTTCAAAATCTGGTCGTGTCGACAAATTTCGACAGAAGATGGAGAAATTGCAGGCTGCCTAATTTTTATGTTTTATGTCTAAAAAACCTACACCTTCGAAAAAACAAGCTGTATCCGCTACTCGCACGAGGAAAGCAGCCTGGGAACGCCGTCAGCGTGAAAAACTAGAAAATAAAGTAGTCTTAGACACGTGTCCTGTTACAGGTGAAAAGAAATTACGTCACTTTGCTTCTCCATCAGGTCATTATAAAGGACGGACAGTCTTTGAGAAAAAGTCGGTTGGTGCTCCGGTTCAAGAAATTGAAGCTTAGATCTTTTTGTTTTTTTCGCATGGTCAATAAAGAAGCTCGTCGTGAAAGTCGAATATTAGCGGTAGAGGTTCTTTTTGCGTATTTTTCTCGAGGAGAGAAAATAAGCATAAAAGAGTCTTTTGATCACGTGCTTCATGAAGTTGCAGAAAAAGATTCAGATGCCTTTGCACAAGAACTAATCGATAGGGCCATCGAGCATTTTAAAAAAATAAAAGTTATTATTCGAGCCTTTGCTCCGGAGTTTGCTTTTGAAAAAATAGCCCCTATTAATCGATCTTTATTGATTTTAGGGATTACGGAGATGAAATACTTTGAAACCCCTCCTATTGTGGTCATTAATGAGTACGTAGAACTTTCGAAATTGTTTGGTGAACAGCGGTCTGCTTCTTTTATCAATGGGGTCTTGGATAACTTTCGTAAAAATATTGGCCGACAACGTGAAGATGATGAGCCGGCCTGATTTGGAAGTTTTCTCAAAATCAAATACCATAGTGATATGCAACCTGTACAAAAACTTTTAAAAATACTGGAATGGACTGATGTTTCGGATAAAGAATCAGCACTTTTTCTAGAAGCGTTAACGCATCGATCAGCGGTCAACGAAAAAACACAATATCATACACATAACGAACGATTAGAGTTTTTAGGCGACGCGGTCTTAGAATTAATTACCACCAAGTTTTTATTCGAACGTTTTAATGAACCCGAAGGTATGTTAACAAGTTTTCGTGCGGCCTTAGTGCGAGGAGATCACTTGGCGGAAGTGGCACATCGATTAGAGCTGGGGGCCTGTTTGGTTTTGTCTCGAGGAGAAGCTCGATCAGGAGGGGCAACAAAAGATTATTTGATCGCCAATGCCGTGGAAGCACTCATCGGAGCCATTTACCTTTCGCGGGGTATGGACGTGGCTTCTCACTTTGTTCATAAATATATTCTTTCGGATTTGGATGCGATTATTGCCAATAAAAAACACGTGGATGCAAAATCAGAATTTCAAGAACTGACCCAGGGGAAATTGGGAGTGACCCCTCACTATGAATTGGTTTCTGAAGCCGGAAAAGATCATGAAAAGAGTTTTGTTATGGCCGCGTATTTAGAAGACAAAAAAGTAGGGGAAGGAGCGGGCGGATCCAAAAAAGATGCCGAAATAGCGGCGGCAGCAAATGCGCTTGAACAGAAAGACCAATGGCTAAAGTAATGAACCTTAGAGAGGCCTTTGAAGCCTTTGTTATCTTGATGAAAACCCATGAAGAAGGGGTTTTCTTTTCGCATCGAACGCCGGAAGGAAAAACACAGTGGCACTGTGGCGTGGGAAAAGCTGAAAAAGTAGATTTTGATCATCCAAGCTTTCCCTTTTTTTGTGTGACGGATTTTTTAGGAAAAGAATGTTTGGGCTGGAAATTTGAATATAGGCAATCCGGAGATATTCGAGCCGAAAAATTTTCATATGAAGCCCGTTTACCCCGAGCTCAACGGCAGCGGTTTTCATTAAAAGCCAAAAGCCAAGAATCAAAAAAATCTTTTATGGTAAAGATAAAGGAGATTCAAGATTTTCAAAGATCTGGAAATAGTTGGGTCTTGAATTTGGCACATCAATTTGAAGGAGTTTTAGAGCCGAAGGCAAAAAGCTTTGATCTAGCGGTTGAAATTTTTAAACAATTTTTGAAACAAGAAAAACCCCACACAGGAGGGTTTATTTGGACGCAAGATCTCCAGGCGATATCACTGTCGCCAGAGACGTTTTTACATCATCACGATCGGACACTAAAAACCTTCCCCATAAAAGGCACAGGAGAAAAACAGAGGCTGGAAGAAAGTCAGAAAGAACAAGCAGAGCTTCATATGATTACGGATCTTTTAAGAAATGATTTGGGACAAATCTGTAAAAAAGTAGAGGTTTTACAAGAGCGTGTTTTTACCGACCAAAAGACATTTCATCATAGTCATTCCGTTATAGAAGGGGTGATGAAAGAAGCATGTTTGACCTGGAAGAAGTATCAAAAACTTTTGCCGGCAGGTTCTGTTAGCGGGGCTCCAAAAAAACGAGTTGTTGAAAAAATTTTAGAAACAGAGAGTTTTCAAAGAGATTTTTACACGGGGACCTTTGGCGTAAGGCTTTCTGAAAAAGAATCCCTTTTTGGAATTCTTATTCGAACGATTTTTTTCGAAAATCAGCACTGGAAGCTTCCGGTAGGGGCGGGGATAACCGTCGATTCAGATCCTAAAGCCGAATGGGAAGAAACGCTTGAAAAGGCGAAAAGTTGTTTAGACTTTTAGTCTTGCAATCCTCTCTCTGCATAGTGAAACACGGGAAGGTCTTCGATAGACTTATATTTAGCTAAACATTTCGCGAGTATTTTTGCAATCTGTACATTTGTGATCAGGGGAATGTTTTTGTCGATGGCTTGGCGACGAATCAGATATCCATCAGAAATTTCTTCGTGTGAAAATTTATTCGGGGTGTTAATAACCAACGATATCTGTTTCTGTTTTAAAGCTTCTTGAACATTCGGGTGTTGCTGTGAGGATATTTTATAGACCGTTTCACATTCAATATGGTTTTCCCGCAAAAAGAGCGCTGTGTTTTCTGTTCCACAAAAAGTGAAACCCAAATCTTTGAACTGTCGAATCGCAGGAAGCAGATCGACTTTGTCTTTTAATTTTCCAAGTGTCAGAAGTATTTTGGAGTTTTGAGGGGGGAGTCTGAATCCAACGGCCAAGAAGCTTTTTAAGAAGGCTTCTTCAACATCCTTTCCAAAACAGGCTACTTCGCCCGTAGAACTCATTTCGACGCCCAATACAGGATCAGCTCCTTTGAGTCGAGAGAAGGAGAACTGAGCAGCTTTAACACCAACTGACTGGATTTCAAGAAGATTCTTTTCTTGTGATTCAACTTTTTCTTTCATCCAGACACGAGTGGCGAGATCAATGAAGTTTTGTCCCAAAACCTTGGAGATAAAAGGAAAGGTTCGAGAAGCTCGAAGATTACATTCAATAACTTTGATTTCATTTTGTCGGGCGAGGTACTGAATATTAAAAGGTCCCGAAATATTGAGTTTTTTTGCCAACGCTTGGGAGAGCTGCCGAACACGTCGTACGGTTTCTAAATATAAATTTTGAGGAGGGAGGACAATCGTGGCATCTCCAGAATGAACCCCTGCATTTTCGATATGTTCCGAGATAGCAGAGCATATAATACGTCCATTATCGGCCACCGCATCAAATTCAATTTCTTTTGAATTTTCTTCAAATTTAGAAATAACGACAGAAGAATCTGTTGAGCCAATCGCTTTTTCAAGATATTCACGGAGAAGACTCTCACTGGTTGCGACGGCCATAGCAGCTCCAGAAAGGACAAAGCTTGGACGTACTAAAACAGGAAATCCAACCTCACGAGAAAATTCAATCGCTTGTTCAAAGTTCGCAAAGGCTTTCCATGAGGGTTGATCAATATTGAGTTCATCGCAGAGGGCTGAGAATTTTTCACGATCTTCACAAAGATCAATAGATGCAACGGAGGTACCTAAAAGGGGAATGCCCAGTCGATCTAATTCAAGAACCATATTTTGAGCTATCTGGCCTCCGGTAGAGAAAATAACACCATCGGGTTGTTCTTTATCACAAATATCCAAAACACGTTCGAGTGTTAATTCTTCAAAATAAAGTCGATCACATTCATCAAAATCGGTGGAGACGGTTTCGGGATTAGAGTTGATGAATACCGTCTCATGCCCCAGTGCCCGAAGTGTTCGGAGGACCTGAACACCACACCAATCAAACTCTACAGAGCTTCCAATCGAATAAGGTCCGGAACCGATGATAAGAATTTTTTGTTTCTGACTCATTTCAGAAAGATTATAATAATATTTCGAAACTTGTCATATGATCTTATGCAGAAGTACTTAGCGGGTTTGTTCTTCTCTCCTTGCGGAAGCCTGTCGTTTTTTATAGTCCTTTCGAACTTTAATCATTGTGAAAAGACCCAAAACAAGGGTTAAAGTTGTAATAATTATGAGCCATAACCGCATAGAGAAGTAGGGAATAAGCGCTAACCGAGAAGCCACTAAGAAGAGTCCAATAACGCCTAAAAAAATAAATTTTCCAAATCTTTTCCGAATACTTTTTTTGAGATATTTGTTGTGTCGTGCTTTTTGTCGTAAAAAACTCCCCGCAAAAGTAGCGAGAACAAAAAATCCTAAAAGAGGAAATGCGACTAAAAAATCTCCCTCGGGAAGAGGCTCCATCAAAAATGATATTGAAAACCAATCCATATTCATAGTAAAAAAGTTAAGAACGTTTCAATCGATGTTCTAACACAAGAAAGATTAAAATGAAAATAAAAACAAATAGTTGCTCAATGTGAAAGAATTCCCCGAGAAGAACAGAGTGATCGGCTCGTAAGAATTGAAGCGAAAAATTAATTACCATCAGCGCAATCATAGTCCGGAGAAATAGTTTTCCCGGAAGCGCTTTCCATGCATTCTGACGACGACGAAAGAAGAAGAAAAACCAGAGATGGAGGATGAATGCGTAAAGCGTAACGGGGTGGACCGGACTCAGAATATCAACGCCAAATGTTTCGTATTGGACGCCCCAGGGGAGCGTCGTTTCAATACCGTATTGATTGCCGGTAATAAAGGCAAAGATGTCCGTCAGCATGAGGCTTGCAAGAAGCGGAAGCATTCCTTGGTCAAACCACTTGGCAGGCAGTTCTTTGTGTTCACGAAGATCCCAGAGCGCAAACCCAAAAAATCCAAGAGCCACTCCAATCCAATGAATTTCACCTTCCCAAAAGGCAAAAAATTGGACCCATCCGTAGGGGGAATGGGGTTCGAGGTACACAAAAAGAGAAAAAATACGTCCGAGGATCAATCCTGCGACAACCCAACGCCAAAAATGGTGTACAAAAAATTCTTGAGAAAGTTTTTCGCTACGAATAGCTCGGTAAAAGGCAAAAGCCCCGATAAAAAAAGCGAGTGCTACGCCCAATCCATAAATTTTGAGACTGAAAGGACCGACGAGAAATTTAGAAAAATTCATAAGAAGAAGAACAAAAATCAGGCTATCTCGTCCAGGGGAAAAGAAGGGGAAATGCAAATACAAGAATTAAAAAGAGAAGGACTACTGCCGTCCAAAAAAAAGATCGTCGACACTTTTGTCGAAAATTAGAAATGAGCACAGGCGCTGAAAACACCAGGAAGACAAAGGCCGTAAAAGCCGTTAAAAACCAGAGAATACGCGACTGAAGATAGAACAAAGATAATTCAGGCGTATCACTCAGAAAGAAGTAAAAACCAACGAGGCACCAAAACAGAAGAAAAAATACAAAAAGAAAACTAAACATCCAGTACAAAAACTCACCAAAGCTTTGAAGGGGATTGAGCTCTTGATGAATTTGTAGGACTGTTTTTTTGACGGCAGCGGTATCAATGCCCACGAGTGGAAGTTCTATTTTTTCTAGCGCTTTCGTAAAACTTTTACCCAGGCTCGTGACAAGGTCTTTGAATTTATTGCGTTCGGCAGCGAGTTGTAGTTTTTGTTCTGGTGTGAGCTTTGATTCTTCAAGAAAAAACGCATCATCAGCGAGTTCTTCAAGAATCTTTCGTGTGACAGTTTTTAGATGATCAATAGAGTTTGAATGCTTGATTCGTGCCAAAAGATCAACCTTTTGAATGATGTCCCGTTTTTTCTCAGGATTGAGAAAAGATTCGGTTTGTTTCAAAAGCTCAGCAATAGTTTTGATAAGGTGCGTGATTTGTTTCCCAAGCTCATCGATTTCTTTTTGGTGCTTGGAGACAATTTTATCGTAGGTGATTTGCGAGGCAACTTTTCTACCGCGAACGATTTTTGTTTTTTTTGATTCTTTTTCCCAGCGTTGGAGATGGGCAGGATTTATGCCTTGATCTTTTCGCGCTTCAATCTCTTCAAGAGGAAGATCTTGCGGATAGAGATAGGTGACGGCAAAGTCATATTCACTGCGAAGTTCTTCATAGGCTTCATACTCATTAGTAGCCTGGATAGTCCCTTTTTGTACGACACCTTGATTCATTTGGATACCAAAAAGGAAGAGTTTTTGGTTCGCATTTTTGATGGCTGGAGCGACATAGGGCGCGAGGTCTAGAACCGCATATCCGTTATCGGTAAGTTTCGCACGCGCTCTTTGGAGCGTGCTTGCGGAAACCGTCCCAGAAAGACGCTTCCCATCTTCATTCACGGCTTGAAAACGAAATTTTCCCATAGTGTCCCTATTGTACGATCAATCGGGAGACAAGACAATAATTTTCTCTATTCTTCCAATAAAGACTGCTCCCACCCCACAGAAGGCACAAGGTTATTATCAAGCAGCCAGATTTCGGCTTTTTTGTCCCAACCAAGAATAATTCCCAAGCCGACAATCAAAAATAAAACCCCTAAAACTTTTTTGAACCAGCCATTCGGATCAGCGGCGATTTTAAGTTTGGCGACAAGTTTTTGACCAAAAAAGGCAATCAGTCCCATCATAAGAGAGAGGCCCAGCGCATAGGCAATAAGATTTATGAGACCCCAGAAAAAACTAGCCGGTAAAATTGTCGCTAAAATCAAAAAATAAACAGGAGAACAGCTGGAGAAGACTGGACCCAGTGCGGCCCCGAGTAAAATAGTCCCCGTCCAGTTTTTTTTCTGTCCGGCTTTGTTGAGAAGCTGTTGTGAAGAGTTGCCAAGTTTGCATTTCAGTGCACAGATTTCCCAGAGATGAGGAAAGAGATAGGTAAATGCAAAAAAGAGGATGATACCGCCTGATAAAAGTTTCCAAAATCCAGGCGGAACCTCAATCAAAAGGGTTGAGGCCTTAATAAGAAGCGAAAAGACAATGATGGAAACAGAGAGTGACAGCGTCAATACAACTGGTCGCCAGGGGTTTTTATCCGTTACGCTGCCCCCGATGATCACCGGGAGCAGAGGAAGAATACAGGGCGCCAGGATAGTAAGTATTCCGGCTAAAAACGAGAGGGGGAGATAATTCATTAAAAGAGTTTATTCAAAGTGCTGGGCCACAACTTCAAGTGCTGGATCCGCAGCACGAGAAATTTCTTCTCCATCGGCACCGAAGAAGATAGCCGTTGATTGACTCGTAATTTTGAATTCTTTTCGAAGATCGAGTTCTGTATCGAAATCAGCTTTCAAGATAACTGTGTTTGCAGGAAGCGCAGAGAGGCCTTCTTTTACTTTGGATTCCCAAGAACGGCAAGTATGACACCACTCGGCGTGGAAAAAGAGAGCAAACGGCTGTGAGCCAGAAAGTTCCGCCAATCGTTCCGCCGTGTAAGCTTCGTAAGAAGCGATCGTTACGGTGTCTGATTTTGCTTCAGAAACTTCTTCTACGGCTTTCTCTTCTTCAATAATTTCTACTTCTTCCACTTCAGGGGGAGCGGTAGCTTCTATTTGATACTCGATGACATCTTCCATGTCATTTTCGGATACAGATTCAGCAGCCTCATGTTCAGTCGCTTCGTGTTCAGAGGAAGAATGATCATCTTCACAGCCAACAAGCGCCACACCAAGAATTAAAAGAGAGAAAAGTGAGAGAAATTTTTTCATGATTCGAAAAAGATAAAGAATAAAAGAATCAGGGTCTATTCTACAAGACCTTTCTTTCTAGGCAAACAAACTCTGTAGCATTCATTACGTAGGATAGAGAGACCTTATAAATAGAAGACGAGTGTTTGACATATGAACTATTTTCTGTATAAATCTGTCAAAATGAAAAAACCTATATTAGATAAACGTCAACAGGTCGAAGGACGGGAGGGGACTTACCTCAACGTTGAAGACTTTTTAAATACCGTCGAGACGGCCAGTCGGGTTCACGCTGTTTTAGAGGCTCTTTATTCAGACCCAACACTTCCGATGGATACAATGCTTATGGAGGTAGCGAGAGAAAGAGGGTTTTTAAAAGAAGGCGATAATGAATTAACCGAACTCGGGAAGGATGTTGTGGCGCGTCCAAGGAGCATGACAGAGTCTGATGTTTTGAGTTTAGATTTTAGTACGGGGCTTTCTCAAGAAATGCTTTTGGGTTTAGCGGGACAATACAGCGGAAGTGTTTTGGGGGTCTTGCTCGAAAGAGAAGCCAATAAACTCAAAGCTTATTCTGCCCTGTTGATTGATGTACGAAACCCTTTGCCGGACAGTTGTATCTATAAAACGCTGGAGGCTATTGATTGTCCCAAGCGACGGGAACAGGTTGAAAATGCCATTGCACCCTGGGCCCATAATATAAATATCTTACACGAAGCTTTTGCCTGTGATACTTCAAACAAAGTCTTGATAAAACATCCCTCAATGAGTGAGGGGGGAGGCGTTACAGCGAAAGTTATTTTGGAACATACGCTTGAAAATTTAAATGATATTTCGGGAAATGAGGATATCGCAGAGATTGTTCCGATTGAGCTTGATTTCCTAAGTGATGTAGAGGTTGATAAAGTGGCGGAAGCTTCCTCTGGAATGACGGAACGAGAAGTTTGGTTTCTTGTTTTGAGATATGTTCTTTTTGATCATGATCATGACATTTTAGATCATCATCCGACATATAATTCGACGGGAAGGCAAAGAGACTACTCAAATATAAAGGATCAATTGGAAGATTATCAAATTCAGATAGAGGCGGTACAAAGAGAACTCAATAAGGCGAAAAGACTGGGAAAGCAACCGGTTCTTTCGTTTGCACAAAAATCAAATCATATTTTTGCAAATCTGACGCAAGCAGTTTCTCAGACAAGGAGTATTCGAGGAAAATATAAAGAGGATTTTGAGAGACTTTTAGCACAACCCGCTATGTGTACCGTCTCACCAGAGGTAGGAAAGGTGAAAACAGGGGATGTGACTTGTCGAGAACTTGAATTTACCTCGGCAGATCTCCCCGTTATTTTGACGGATATTTTAGATATGCCCGAAGACGAGAAAGAAAATTTAAAGCTTCAAGATTTTGCGAAACAAATTTTAAGAATATCGGAGTTTAATCTATCAGGGATTCAACATGTAAAACATCTTTTTGAGTCCCTCGAAAGACGATTTCATGAAGAACCCACCAAAGAAAATATTTTAGAATTCGTATTCCAATCAGCGAAAGATCTTACCCTCACACAGTTGCAACATATATTTCGTGCATGTTTGATGCATCGGCTCGAGGTGGTGCCGCCCAGTTGCCGAGAACTTATTACCCAAAAATTCAGACTTTCAAGCGAACTCATTGATCGTTTTGAAACACTGGTAAAAAATTATGCTCCGCAGACGATTGGAGATTTTCCAGAAACAAAGGCTTATAATCTCACGAATGAAGGTTTGTTTTTGGGCGCAGAGCTAGAGATTTATGGGGTAGACCGCGAAGTGGATATGATTTTGGATCAATTTGCCGCCGGGAAAAGTGCGATCACGCTGATCGACGGAACGCATTACAATGAGGCAGCGGTCCCAGGACAATATACGTCACTCGGAGAAAGAATAGATCGTGCTATTTCCTATAGAATTATGGGGGGAAAGGTTCCAAATAAGCTTAAAAATTTTACGGTGGTAGAAGCGGCCTCAGAAGAAATAAATAATGGACCGAAGTCTTTTCTGGATATGCTTTTTGGAAGTATGGATGAGAGTGATGGGATTTCTAACCCAAGTAAACTTCGCCAAACAATTATAGAGCTCCTGAACTATAATCCTTATACGATCCTCACCTTGGATCTTACGACGGAAGAAGTTGATTCAGCGCTGGTTCACAATATTGTGAAGATTCTTACCGACCTGGGAGTTCAGGTGCTGGTACATGCCAATACGCCGATTCCAGGGATTGATAGTTCGGTGGCCCTTTCAACGATTGTAGAAGATGATCTTGATCATCGAGTGAGAGGTTCTATTCCGGCGCTCGAAGCGCAGTTAGAAGTTTCCATTGATGATAAACTTGTGGGAAAGATCCTCGATGGAGTGAATCGATTCCGAACAGGGGACCAAGACCCACTGCACTTGGTGCTGGAAACCATAAAAGATGCCGCGGCTATTGCGAAGGCCAACGAAAGACAAGATATAAATGGCCAGATGGTGAGTGAGGCACTTGCCTTTGCAACCGGAACAACCAATCCCTCCGCTATTGCGTATCTTCGGAAGTCTTTGGAGACGCTGCCCGATACCTTGAAAAAATATATTTTCGGACAAGATGATGTCATTGACCGACTTTCTGAATCAATCACGGCTCATCTTATTGGGTGTGGAAATCCGGAACGTCCCCTTTCAGTGCTTCTCCCAGGTCCTACAGGAGTGGGAAAAACTTGGGTGGCAGATATGATAGAGAAACATTTTGGAATGCCAACGCTTATGATCAATGGGGCAGAATACAAAGAAAAGCATGCGCTTTCAAGACTTACCGGATCACCTCCTGGATATGTAGGCGCGGAAGAAGGTGTTTTGACAACCTTTATGAGAGACAATGAAAAGGGGATTGTTTTTGTCGACGAAATAGAAAAGGCGCACGAAGAAATACGATCCGCCCTTATGAATTTTATAGATGAAGGAAAAATGGCGAATGGAGACGGACACACATATGTTCGACGTCAATTCGTGATCCTTGCGGCGACCAATGCAGGAGCAGAAGCACTCACACCAGACATGACCAAAAAAGAGGTACTCGATCTGATTGGTATTGCTTTTGCGGATGAAAAAGGCGTTCCGAGACCCGAGATTGCCGCAAGATTCGAGATCATGCCTATGTTAGGAATTGAAGAACAAGCCTTTAAAGATGCCATTACCTGGAATCTTTCGCGCATTGCTCATCGAGGAGCGTTGATGAGTCTTCAGCTAGAAATAACAGAGGTTGACTCATCGGCCGTTGATCTTGTATTTAGCGAATGTAGAGAGCTTTGTCGAAAACATGCACAAGCAGGAAAAATCAGCTTTGCAGAAGATGAAGCAACCTACAGTGATAGCTACTTCAACCTTCGAGAAATTATGTACAGCATTGATCGTTTGTCGGGAAGAAGTATCAATGCTCATGTCTTTGACACCCTTGATGCAGGCGTTACGCTTGACCAAGAGACGCGCCACATGAGGATCAAAGCCCAAGATGGAAAACTCATCCTTGAGGATATAGAATCAGCAGAGGCTGTGGCATAAGAAAAAGTCCTTGAAGAAAGCTGCTTTTTGATTACAATCTCTCCGTTCTTCAACAAAACGCAGGCGTAGCTCAGCTGGATAGAGCACCGGTCTTCGGAACCGGGTGTCGGGGGTTCGAATCCCTCCGCCTGTACCATTCTTCGCTTTAGCGGAGAATGCCCTTCGTAGCCTTGGCGAAG
>ENA-UOXV01000094-UOXV01000094.1-marine-metagenome-genome-assembly--contig:-NODE-94-length-107260-cov-8.121823_pt1 | contig 107260 bp, 97 predicted proteins | sample MGYA00238165_ERZ766961 | MGnify/ENA primary metagenome ERZ766961 (study PRJEB28924, sample SAMN03173240) | marine metagenome | biome: Marine; feature: Water; material: Subsurface seawater | place: North...
CCGGCAGGCGAAGTGGTCTCCTCGATCAACGTGCGTGCGATCTCCCCCGGTGCGGCCCGAGACAGCTCGGCGTCGATTGGAAAACCAGGATCGCGGCGCGGGACCACCAACGCTCCGAGAGGCAATTCCACGCCAAACGCCGCGATCTGGTCTGCTTCAAGGTGAAGGTAAGAAATATTGTCGTCTGCCAGTTCCCACCGCGCAGCAACCAGTTCAGCCAGCCCTCGCCCCGGCGGCAAGGGTTCACGCGCTTTTGCCGCAAGCCCAAGCGCGGTCACCCGATGTGGCGCGGCCTCTGTGGTCAACAACATACGCTCATCGGCCAGATGGCGATGCCCGCGCACAGCCAGTCGAAGCGCGAGAGTCGACTTTCCCGCTTCACTCGGACCACAAAACAATATCGCTTGTCCGCCAATTTCCGTCGCCGCGGTGTGCAGGCAATGCGCAGCCATCCCATGGGCCAGCAATCCATCGATCAGCAATCCGGCAATTGCATTCGCCGCGTTGTGGGGATCTTCTGCCAGAGATTCACCGCCCTCCCAGCTCATAGCCCGAATGCAATAAACACCGTCCTGACGTGTGACCGTGACATCGGGAATGGCCTGCCCCGCAACACGTGTGGGCGACCAGTAAGGCATAAAAACAGCCAGCGCCCCGAGCAGTTTATCCGGACCCGCACCCGGCGCCAGCCAGACGTGCAAGTCCCGACCACGCCCGGGGAAAGCCAGGCACAGGGATCCATCAGCTTTGGTGTTGGGATTCGGTGTCACTCGCGCGGTGCGTGCTTTGCCAGAATGCGCTGCAAGGTGCGGCGATGCATGTTCAAACGGCGAGCGGTCTCCGAGACGTTGCGATCACACTGTTCATATACACGCTGGATATGTTCCCAGCGTACCCGGTCTGCCGACATCGGCCGCTCAGGCGGCGGCGGCATGGATTCGCCGTCCGAGAGAAGGGCTGCAGCAACCTGATCGGCGTCTGCGGGTTTGGGCAGATAGTCCAGCGCACCGGCTTTCACGGCCGCCACAGCGGTCGCGATATTTCCATAGCCCGTGAGCACAATGATGCGTGCATCCGGGCGCGCTTCACGCAACGCCTCCACCACCTCGAGACCGCTTCCGTCATCCAGACGAAGATCGATCACCGCGTATTTGGGTGGATTGGCGCTGACGGAACGCTTGCCCTCCGCAACGGTCTCGGCAACTTCGGTCGTAAAGCCGCGCCGCTCCATCGCCTTGGCGAGCTGATTGCGGAGATTTGCCTCGTCATCGACGATCAACAGCGACGTTTCGCCGGATACGAGGGCACCCTGTTCTTCCACTTGCGTCATGGTTTTCAACTAACCTTTCCCACGCGTAACCTCAAGCATATCTCGGCGCCAGATAATCACCACCTCAGCACCCGTAGCACGTCCGGCCTCACGAATATTCGAGAATCGAATCCGCGCACCAGTTCGTTCCAGCAGCGTCTGTGCGATGAAAATCCCGAGCCCGAGATGTCCATCTCCTCTGTTGGAGATATAGGGTTCGCCAACCCGGTCCAAAACCCCCGGCGGAAAACCCCGACCATCATCGCGAACTTCGACCCGGGCTTCATTCTCATCCCAGGACACTTCAACTGAAACTACACTTTGTCCGAACTGAACCGCGTTTTGGATCACATTTCCCAGCCCGTGCAAAAATTCAGGGCTTCGCGGCACAACCGGCTCCGGACTGTCATCAAGGGCCGCCACCACAACATCCAGCGCGATATCTTCGCTGCGGTAGCGTGTTGCCGCCGCCGCAACCACATCTGACAACAAACCGGTGTTAAAGGGATCATCGGGGTCGGACTGCTCGGGCGCACGGCCGATTTCGGTCAGGATATCCCGGCAGCGATCAACCTCCTGCTGCAGAATACGAATGTCATCCGTGAATGGGTTATCAGGCGGCATTTCCCGGGATAACTCCTTGACCGTCACGGCAATCGTCGCGAGTGGGCTGCCAAGTTCATGGGCGGCCGCAGCCGCAAGACCGCCGACGGCCGAAAGCTGTTGCTCTCGCGCAAGCGCCAGCTGGGTCGCCGTCAACGCGTCAGACATCCGCCGACCTTCACCAGCAACACTGCCGATATAGCCGGTTATGAACAGCGTTCCGACAACCACCGCGATCCACAGTCCCAGAATATACAAATCCGGCAAGCGCAATCCCGGATCAGACCAGGGAAGCGGGAGATGCTCGTATGCAAGAAACGTGGCCACGACCACGACAAGGGCGCTCAGTAATCCCGTCGCAGCACGGCTCAGGATCGTCGCCGAAACCGTGACGGGGCCAAGAAAGAGCAAGGCAAAGGGGTTTTCCAGACCGCCCGTGAAATAGAGCAGCACCGCAAGCTGCAGGATGTCAAAAGCGAGGTAACACGCGGCTTCCAGCTCTCCGATCCGCCCCTGAGAGGGCCGCCGAAACATCATCACAACATTGATGAGGACCGAGGCGGCCACCGCACTCAGCGCAGCATCGGTCGGCAGCGACCAGCCCAGCCCAAACTGGACGATCAGAAGAGCGGCCAACTGCCCTGCGATCGCGACCCATCGAATCCAGATAATCGTGCGCAACCGAACCTGGCGCGTGAAGCCCGGTTGTCCGGCGGTGGCTGACTGCCTAGTTTGCAGGGGGCCGTTCCTATGTTCGGTCTGGGACATCATCTATCTGGTCTCATGAAACCCTGTAAATGGAAACCCCATGTTGCGGACCCCTGCCGTCAAAGTCGAGCATCTGACCAAGCGTTTCGGACAGGTCTCTGCGGTTGATGACATTTCCTTCGAGATTGCCCGGGGAAGCTGTGTCGGATTGCTGGGTGGCAATGGCGCGGGAAAAACCACCTCCATCGCCATGATCATGGGGCTTTTGCTGCCCACAGCAGGCCGAATCTCGGTGCTTGGCGAGGACATGCTGGCCCACCGGTTCCGTGTTCTCTCGCGGATCAACTTCTCTTCACCCTATATGGAACTGCCCCACCGTCTGACGATTGCCGAAAACCTGGCGATCTATGCCGAGCTTTACGAGATCCCTGACCCAAAGACACGCATCGCCGAGATCGCGGAAACCCTCGACCTCGTGCCACTTCTCACACGCCCCTCGGGCAAACTTTCGGCCGGCCAGAAAACCCGTGTCGGACTGGCCAAATCTCTGCTCAACAATCCTGAATTCCTGGCATTGGACGAACCCACCGCCAGCCTCGACCCCGATACGGCCGACCGGATCCGGGGCTATCTCGACAATTACCGAACCGAGACCGGCGCCAGCATCCTGCTCGCCAGCCATAACATGGCCGAAGTCGAACGCCTGTGTGACGATGTCCTGATGATGCGCGCGGGAGAGATCGTCGACCGCGGCGCGCCCGCTGACCTGATCGGTCGCTACGGCCGGGACACGCTGGAAGAGGTGTTCCTCGATATTGCACGGACACCGGGTGGCGAGAACGCCCCTCCGGCGGAGGCCGCCCAGTGAGCGTGACAACTCCCGTTCCGATCAAGGCATTTTCACTGCGCCGCGTCTTCGCCATGGTCCGCCGCTACTGGTACCTGCTGCGCGGGTCCTGGCCCCGCATCATCGAGCTGATGTACTGGCCGACGATCCAGATGATCATGTGGGGTTTCATCACGCTCCATTTGCGCGACACCTCGACCTGGGTTGCCGAAGCGGCAGGTGTGCTGCTCACCGGGGTGTTGCTCTGGGACATCCTGTTTCGCGGCCAGCTCGGCTATACGCTCTCCTTCCTTGAAGAAATGTATTCCCGAAATCTCGGGCAATTGTTCGTCAGTCCCTTGCGCCCCATCGAGATGGTCGCGGCCCTGATGACGATCTCGTTGCTGCGCACGCTGATCGGCATTCTGCCGGCCGCCCTTCTCGCCATTCCCATGTTCGCGTGGAACGTCTTCAGCATCGGATTGCCCTTGCTCGCCTTCTTCTTCCTGCTCCTGGTGATGGGCTGGGCTGTTGGAATGATCGTGACCGCGCTGCTGCTGCGCGTCGGTCTGGGCGGTGAAAGCCTCGCCTGGTTCATCATCTTTCTTCTGATCCCGGTCAGCGCTGTTTACTACCCCGTCGATGTCCTGCCGGTCTGGCTGCAATGGGTCGCTTTCTCCATGCCACCGGTCTACGTGTTCGAAGGCATGCGCGCGGTGCTGTTCGACGGTATTTTCCGCTGGGACTTTTTCGCAGCTGCCGTCGGACTCAACATCGCCTATCTCGGCCTTGGCGCGGCAATGTTCCTCTGGAGTTTCCACGTCGCCCGCAAACGCGGATTGCTTCTGGCGGGCGGCGAATAATCCCCCCACCCCATCCGAAAAGGAAATGAACATGGGAAGTGAAAACCTGCATGCGCCCCGCGAGCGCCTCAGCAAGAGCACCCTGTCCAAGCATCACGCCATCGTTTCGCTTATGGAAGAGCTTGAGGCCGCGGACTGGTATCAGCAGCGCGCAGACGACTGCGAGGACGAAGCGCTGAAGGCGATCCTGCTGCACAATATGCGCGAAGAAATCGAACACGCCGCAATGGTGCTCGAATGGCTGCGCCGCAACAGCGATGACTTCAACAAGGAGCTCAAGGAATACCTGTTCACCGAGGGCGACATCGCTGCCCTGGAGGACAAGGCCACCTCCTGACCGGTCACGACTGGTGTTGCCATAGTTTTTTCTCCGCTGTGCTAATTTGCAGAGGAAACCGGAGACCCCCCACGCGAAATTTGCTGAATCTGCCTATGACACTCGCCATCGAACCAATGCACCGCAACGACTGGACCCAGGTCCGCGCGATCTATGGCGCGGGATTGGCGACCGGGCTGGCCGCGTTCATGACCACCCCACCAAAATGGGACTCGTGGAACGCGGATCATCTGGAGTTCGGACGGCTTGTCGCCCGGCGCGCGAACGGGGAAATTCTCGGTTTTGCCGCGCTGTCACCGGTTCCCGACACCTGAGGCGCTGCCGGGGTCGCTGAGGTCAGCGTCTACGTCACCGCCGACGCACAACGACAGGGGGTCGGGTCTGCCTTGCTGGCGCGTCTGATAGAACTGTCTGAGGCCGAAGAATACTGGATGCTGCAAGGACAGGTGATTGCCGCAAACGCCCCCAGCCGCGCGCTTCTCGGCCAAAACGGCTTTCGCGAGGTCGGCATCCGCGAACGCTATGGACATCTCGATGACGTCTGGCACGACGTCGTCTTGCTCGAACGTCGGAGCACACGCACCGGCGGACCGGGCCTGCCGACACGAAGCTGTGACGGCTGAGCTGAACGCTAGTTGGCTTTCCCCGACACCCCAGCGCTCTCAAAGGTCGCCATACCGTTGTGACAGGCCAGCGCCGCGCGCACGATTTGAATGGCCAGCGCGGCACCCGAGCCTTCGCCCAGACGCATGGCGAGCGCAAGCAGCGGCACCTGACCGACCTTCTCGCACAGCATCCGGTGCGCGGGTTCGGCCGAGAGATGCCCGACCAGACAATGATCGATGGCGTGTTCATCAATGGCGTGCAGCACGGCCGCAGCCGTCGTGCTCGTATAGCCGTCCAGCAAAACCGGGACACCAGCCAGCCGGGCCGCGATAATTGCGCCGGCCATGGCGGCAATCTCATGACCACCAACCGCGCGCAAGACACTCAAAGGATCGCCCATCAGGTCGGCATTCACCGCGACACCCGCCTCCACGGCGGCGACTTTCGCAGCATAGGCATCACCCGACACGCCAGTTCCGGGGCCAACCCAGTCCTGTGCGTTCCCGCCATAAAGCCCGTGACAGATCGCGGCAGCCGAAGTTGTGTTGCCGATTCCCATTTCGCCCACAGCCAGCAATTCCACACCGGCTTCAACAGACATCATCCCGTAGGCGACGGCCTTGGCGCAGTCATCTTCGCTGAGCGCCGGGCCCTCGGTAAAATCGGCTGTCGGAGATTCCAGCGCCATTTCGTAGACGCGCAGATCGGCATCGGCCAGTTCGGTGAGCTGGTTCACAGCCGCCCCACCGGACACAAAGTTCTGCACCATCTGTTCGGTCACTTCGGGCGGAAAGGCCGAGACGCCACGCGCGGCCACGCCATGATTGCCCGCAAACACCGCAACCCGTGCATGGGTCACGTTGGGCGGATGTCGTTCCTGCCACATGGCAACCCATTCGGCGATTTCCTCCAGACGACCCAGTGACCCCGGCGGCTTGGTCAGACTGGCGTCCCGTTCCCGGGTTGCCAGCACCGCATCAATGTCGGGGGCCCGGAAATCAGCGATGATCTTCCGTATCTCGGCAAAGTCCGGACCCTGGGCCCGCCCCGCACCGTTTGCACCATTTCCGCCTGCATCACTCATCTCAAGACCCGCACAATCCATTTCCGAAAGACGGGCGTTGTCCTATAAGTCGGCCATGGATGCAAACACCGAAACCAGCAAACCCTCGCGTCTGGCACAATTTCGTCTGGCGACCGCGTTTCTGACCCGCCTCCCGGCGGAGAAAATTCTCACCGACGAGGACGCGTTTGACGCAGACACATCCCCCGATCCGATTGCGGCGCACGGGCATCTCGCATCGGCGATGTGGCTCTTCCCGCTCGTGGGTTTTGGGATCGGCGGCACCGGGGCTATTGTCCTCGGTCTGCTGACATGGATCGGCACCCCCACAGCCGTTGCCGCGACATTGGCGGTGGGCGCGATGATTCTGCTGACCGGCGCCCTGCACGAAGACGGGCTGGCCGATATCGCCGACGGGTTTGGCGGCGGCAAGGACAAGGCCAGCAAACTGCGGATCATGCGCGACAGCCGCATCGGGACCTATGGCGTTGTTGCCGTGGCGATCGTGCTGATTGCCAAGATCACCGCTCTGTCGACCATCGCTGAATGGGACGTCGGTGCCGCTGCCGCGGCCCTGATCGCGGCCACCACCTGGAGCCGTGCGCTTTTTGCCCCCACCATGCGCTGGCTGTCTCCCGCCCGCAGTGACGGGCTGGGCGCAGACGCCGGGACGCCGGGAGAAGGCACAAGCTGGCTGGGTCTTGGCCTCGCCATCGCGCTTTCCGTTCTGGTCCTGCTCACCCCCGCCGGGTTCGGGGTTGTGCCCATTCTGGCGGCTGGTGGTCTGGCCGCCTTTGTGGTCGGCTGGATCGCGCTGAAGCAAATCGGTGGCTATACCGGGGACGTTCTCGGAGCCGGACAACAACTCGCAGAGGCCGCAACCCTTGTCGCGGCCAGCGCCATTATTTTGGGACAACTCGCATGACGTCACGTACACGCTGGTGGTGGGTTCGCCACGCTCCTGTTCGCTCCACCGGGGGTCGCATCTATGGAAATTCCGACCCGCTGGCTGACGTCAACGACCCACCGACCTATGAAGCCCTGGCGCGGTTCCTGCCGACCGACGCGCTTCTGGTGACCTCCCACCTGCAACGCACCCACCAAACCGCCAATGCGATCCGCGAGGCCGGCCTCGTGATGCCCGAGCCCCATATCGAGGAAGATTTCGCCGAGCAGAATTTCGGGGACTGGCAGGGTCAGAAACGTGAAGAGGTCTACGCCAAGCTCGACGCCAAACACACCTTCTGGCTGACCCCGGCCCATAGCCGGGCTCCGGGTGGCGAAAGCTTTGTCGACCTGACGAACCGTGTCACCAGCGTGATCGACCGCCTGACCGCCGAACATGAGGGTCGCGACATTATTGCCGTGACCCATGGCGGCACGATCCGCGCGGCCATCGGACATGCACTGGGACTTGATGCCGAAGCCTCCCTGACCTGCCAGATCGACAATTGCTCGGTCACACGGATTGATCGGTTCGGCCCCACCGAAAGCCACCCCGACGGCGCGTGGGCCATGTTCCACATGAACCAGATTCCGACCCTGGATTCGGTTCTCGCACCCGACCCGACCGCGATGCTGGCGCAAGTACAGCGCTAGTTATCCGGCCATGGAAAACCTGACCCCAACCTGCTAGCTTGCCCCTGCGCTGAAACAGGGAAGTCCGGTGCGGAACCACCTCGACACATGGGGTGTTCCAAGGCCGGTGCTGCCCCCGCAACTGTAACGGAGAGGCCGCGCACAAAGTCCCACTGGCAATGTCTGCCGGGAAGGGTGTGCAAGGCCAAAGACCCGGAGCCAGGAAACCTCTTCAGCGTGCGAAATTTGCGCCCATGACCCTCGGGAGGAGGACAAGCGCCATGAACGACAAGAGTCCCAGCTCGAACGACAACGCACGCCCGGATGCGCGCTTGCCTGACCTTACCCTCGTCCTCGGCGGCGCACGGTCGGGCAAAAGCGTCCATGCTGAAACCCTGATCGCCACTCATCTGGACGCCGACACCGCGACCCATCGCGCCACCTATATCGCCACGGCGGCATCCGGTGACGGCGAAATGGCGCAACGGATCGCTGATCATCGTGCGCGTCGCGGCGACCAATGGCGCACGACAGAGACCCTGCTCGCGCTTGGTGACGCCATCGTGGACGGCACCAAACGCGGCGAACCGGTTCTGGTCGATTGCCTGACCTTGTGGCTGTCAAACGTGATGCATGCCGGGCTCGACGTGAACGCGGAAACAGCCTCTTTGCGAGACGCGCTGGACCGGGCACAAGGCCCGGTGGTCTGCGTCTCCAACGAAGTCGGTCTTGGCATCGTGCCCGCAACCAAACTGGGCCGCGATTTCCGCGATGCCGCCGGACGATTGAATCAACACATCGCCGCCCAGGCCGACCGGGTCGACTTCGTCGCCGCCGGGCTCCCTCTCACTCTGAAAAACGAGACATCATGAACCGCATTCCTGCAACCGTGATCACCGGCTTTCTGGGTGCCGGAAAAACCAGCCTGATCCGTCATCTGCTGGAAAACGCAGACGGGCGGCGCATCGCGCTGATCATCAATGAATTTGGCGATCTCGGTGTGGATCGCGGCATTGTCGATGGATGTGCCATCCCCGGTTGCGCGGAAGACGACGTGGTCGAGCTGGCCAATGGCTGCATTTGTTGCACCGTCGCAGATGACTTCCTGCCAACGATCACAGCTTTGCTCGATCGCGAAAACCCGCCCGAACATATCGTTATCGAGACATCCGGATTGGCGCTGCCCAAACCGCTGGTCAAGGCTTTCACCTGGCCCGAGGTACGCGCCCGGGTCACCGTAGACGGCGTGGTCACCGTCATCGATGCCGCCGCCGTTACGGATGGCCGCTTTGCCGATGATCCCGAAGCGATCGCCGCGGCACAGGCCGCCGACCCCTCGCTTGATCATGACAATCCGCTCGAGGAATTGTTTGTCGATCAGGTGAGCTGCGCCGATCTCATCATCGTCAACAAAGCTGACCTCGTGACCGGCGACGGCGCTGATATAGACGCCGCCCTCGCACCCCATCGTCGCCCGGGTGTGAAAGCCGTGCGCGCGACCCATGGCCGGATCGACCCGGCAATTCTTCTGGGGCTGGACGCTGGTGCCGAAGATGATCTCGAGACACGCCCCAGCGTTCATGATGGCGAAGACGAACACGACCATGATGATTTCGACAGCTTCGTCGTGGCGCTGGGTGACGTCGCGGACCCCGACGCGCTCGAAGCCCGTTTGGTGGGCGCAGTCAACGCCCACGATATCTATCGCATCAAGGGTTTCGTGAACGTCCCCGGCAAGGCGCGCCGTCTTGTGTTGCAGGGTGTCGGGACGCGCTTCGAGCGCTACTTCGACCGCGACTGGGCCACGACCGAAACCCCGCGCACGGAGCTCGTTGTCATCGGCAAATCCGGCATGGACCGCGCCGCGATCGAGGCGATGATCGCCTGATGCATCTTCTCGCCGCAGCGCCCGGGGCGGTAGATGACGGATCGGAGGCCGTAGACCTCGGCCAAACTCCGGGCGACATCATTGTCCTGACCGCCGCCGACACGGAGATCGCCGCGCTGGCGACCGCCAACCGGCATGGTCTCGCCGACGACCCCACAGGCCCCAGCCTGCGTCTGGCAAACTACCTGCGCCTCGGACACAACATGTCCGTTGATCTTTATATCGACGAGGTCGTCCAACACGCGAAACTGGTGATCTGTCGCCTGCTCGGTGGTCGCGGCTACTGGTCCTATGGGGTCGACGAAATCGCGGCCGCCTGCCGACGATCCGATATCCCGGTCGCCTTTCTGCCCGGTGATGATCAACCCGATGCGGAGCTCGCCGGCATGACCACGCTGGATGCGGGCGCTGCCCACCGGCTCTGGCAGTATCTTGTGCATGGTGGCGTTGCCAACGCCGCCGGCTTCCTCGGTTTCGCCGGATCTTTGGTCGGACATGCCAGCGACTGGCACGAACCCGCACCGCTTCTGCGTGTCGGCCTCTACTGGCCTGGCGCAGGTGACGTTACCCTCGAAGATCTGCGCGCCGCATGGATCGACGGCGCGCCCACCGCAGCACTGGTCTTCTATCGGGCGCTGATGCAGGCCGCCAACCTCGCGCCCGTGGATGCCCTGATCGCCGCGCTTCAAGAACGTGGAATCAATCCGCTTCCCGTCCATGCCGCCAGCCTCAAGGACCCGGTCGCCGCCGCAATCATATCCGAGACATTCGATGCAGCGCCCCCGGATGTGATCCTGAACGCGACAGGTTTTGCATTGTCCGCGCCAGGTGCAACAACCCAACGTGGCCCGTTCGCCCAAACCGATGCCCCGATGCTTCAGGTCGTTTTCGCCGGTTCAGATTTCGAAACATGGAAGACCAGTGCGAACGGGCTGTCCGCCCGGGACATCGCAATGAATGTCGCACTGCCCGAAGTCGACGGTCGAATTCTCGCGCGCGCGGTCTCCTTCAAAGGCGCCGCCCAGCGCGATGCGGCCACTGAAACCGACGTGGTTGCATATGAACCCGTCCCGGACCGGATTGATTTCACAGCCGATCTCGCAAAATCATGGGCCCGCCTCAGACAAACCGCCATTGCAGATCAACGCGTTGCGATCATTCTGGCGAACTATCCCAATCGGGACGGACGGATCGGCAACGGCGTTGGACTGGATACCCCCGCCGGGGTCGTCACCGCACTCACGGCGATGGCACAAGCGGGCTATCGTATCGACGGTGCGCCCGAAGATGGCGACGCTCTGGTGCGACGCCTGCAGGACGGGCCGACCAATGCCGGAGCCGTCGCGCGCAAGATCGAAGAGAGCCTGCCGCTGCCCAGCTACGAGATTTTCTTCGCAGCCCTTCCACGTAGTGTCCGGGACGCCGTCATCGAACGCTGGGGCGCCCCCGAACAGGACCCGTTGTTTCTGGCCGGTCACACCGATTGTGGGGCCTTCGCGATTCCGGCCTTCCGCTGCGGCCATGTCGCAATCGGGCTGCAGCCCGCGCGCGGATACAACATCGACCCCAGCGCCACCTATCACGATCCTGATCTGGTGCCACCCCACAACTATCTCGCCTTCTACGCATGGGTTCGTGAGAGTTTCGGCGCGCAGGCCGTGGTGCATTTTGGCAAACATGGAAACCTTGAATGGCTGCCGGGCAAATCCGTCGCGCTTTCCAGCGAATGCTTTCCCGAAGCCGCGCTTGGCGCGATCCCCCATATCTATCCCTTTATCGTCAACGACCCCGGCGAAGGTACCCAGGCCAAGCGCCGTGCCAGCGCGGTCATCATCGATCACCTCACCCCGCCACTCGCGCGCGCGGAAACCTATGGCCCGCTCCGCGATCTCGAGGCGCTCGTGGATGAATATTATGAAGCCGCCAATGTCGATCCGCGGCGGCTTGCCGTGCTGGGCAAACAGATCGTCGAGCTAGTGCGCGAAACAGGCCTCGACCGTGATCTGGGCTTTGGCGCTGACGCCGATCTGACTGATGTCGATGCATTAAACCGGCTCGACGGCTATCTCTGTGAACTCAAGGAGATGCAAATACGTGACGGCCTGCATGTGTTTGGCCAATCCCCGAAAGACAGCCTCAGAACCGGTTTGCTCGCCGCGCTCGCGCGAATGCCGCGCGGTGATGGTGAAGGCGCGAATGCCTCGCTGCACCGCGCCTTGGCTGCAGACCTGGGACTAGACTTCGATCCCCTCGACTGCGACTTCGCAGCACCGTGGAGCGGGTTGCGTCCCGATGTTTTGCGCGGCGGCGAACCCCTGCGCTCCACCGGCGACATGGTGGAACAGCTCGAAGAACTCTCCACACGGCTGATCGCAGACAAACAACCGGTAGATCCGAACTGGTCCCGAACACAGGCTGTGCTCGACGAAATCCGAACAAGCCTCGCCCCGAATGTGGATGCCTGTGGCACAGCAGAACTCAAAGGCCTGCTCACCGGGCTTGCAGGACGTTTCGTTGCTCCGGGTCCCTCAGGGGCCCCCACACGCGGGCGTCCCGATGTGCTGCCAACCGGGCGAAACTTCTATTCGGTCGACACACGCACGGTCCCAACCCCTGCAGCATGGCATCTGGGCTGGAAGTCAGCGCAACTGCTTCTGGAAACCCACGCACAGGAACACGGTGACTGGCCCAAAACCGTGGCCCTTTCGGCCTGGGGCACCAGCAATATGCGCACCGGCGGGGATGACATCGCGCAGGCTTTGGCGCTTATCGGGGCCAAACCGACTTGGGATTCGGCCTCAAGACGGGTCACCGGGTTCGAAATAATGCCCGTTTCTGTCCTCGACAGACCCCGGGTGGATGTCACCCTGCGTGTCTCGGGGTTCTTCCGGGATGCTTTTCCGGGTCTGATCGACCTGTTCGACAGCGCTGTTTGCGCAATTTCAGCCCTAAATGACGAAAATGAGCGTGAAAACCCGCTTTCTGCTCATGTTTTGGCTGAAACTGAAAAAATGATGGCCGAAGGTATCAATCAAGACACGGCACGCCGACGTGCGAGCTACCGCATTTTTGGGTCCCAGCCGGGTGCCTATGGCGCGGGTCTGCAGGCACTGATCGACGAGAAAGGTTGGGACACAGCCGACGATCTCGCCCGGGCCTATATCGCCTGGGGCGGCTGGGCCTATGGGTCGGGAACAGGGACCGGTGCGGCACACGCGTACGGCGTACCTGCCCATGAAACTTTTGCAGAGCGCCTCTCGGCCGTGGAAGCCGTGCTGCACAATCAGGACAATCGTGAGCATGACCTGCTCGACAGCGATGACTACTACCAGTTTGAGGGCGGTCTGAGCGCGGCCGTTCAGGCCGAATCCGGAAAACGGCCAGTCGTCTATCACAACGACCACTCGCGTCCCTTTGCCCCACAAATACGTACACTCGAAGACGAGATTTCCCGCGTCGTACGTGCGCGCGTGACCAATCCAAAATGGATTTCCGGGGTGATGCGCCACGGCTACAAAGGTGCCTTCGAGATGGCCGCGACTGTGGACTACCTGTTTGCCTTCTCTGCCACCACGGGCGCGGTACGGGACGACCAGTTTGATGCCGTCCACCGGGCTTTTTTGGAAGATGACGCCGTTCGTGCATTTCTCGCCGAACACAATCCCGCTGCCCTCAAGGAGATGGCAGATAAGTTTCTTGAAGCGATTGACCGTGGCCTGTGGCAGGCACGCTCCAACTCGGCCTATGCTCGCCTGAGCGAACTGGCCGACAGAAAAACCGCCCTCAGGCCCACGGAGAACCCCGCATGAGTGACAGTCCGGAAAACCAAGCGACGGAGACCCAGGACGCAGACGATGCGCGCTGGGCCGATAAAAAGCGCAAGCAGAAGGCCGCGCGCGACCGGATGCTCGCCAAGAAAACCCGGGAGAAAGGCCTGCTTATGGTCCACACCGGCAAGGGCAAAGGCAAGACGACCGCCGCCATGGGGTTGGCCATGCGGGCGATCGGCAACGGCATGAAGGTCGGCATCGTGCAATTCGTCAAAGGAAAATGGGAGACCGGCGAACGTCAGGTCCTTGAAGCCTTTCCCGAACAGATCGAGATCAAGGTCATGGGGGAAGGCTTCTCCTGGGATTCTCAGGATCGCCAACGGGACATCGCGGCCGCCAGCGCGGCCTGGGAGATGGCCAAAGAGATGATCGCCGATCCAGATTTCGGCCTGGTGGTCCTCGACGAACTGAATATCCCGCTGCGTTACGACCACCTCGACATCAACGAGGTGGTGGCTGGACTGCTGGCCAAACGCGAAGATCTGCACGTGGTTGTCACCGGACGTAACGCCAAGGATGAGCTGATTGAAGCCGCCGACATGGTGACCGATATGACCATGGTGAAGCACCATTTCCGCGACGACGTGAAAGCCCAGAAAGGGATCGAGTTCTGAGGCTTCGATCATGACCGCCGCCATCATGTTTCAGGGCACCGGATCGGATGTCGGCAAGTCGCTGATCGTGACCGGGCTTGCCCGGTTGTTTGCGCGACAGGGTTTGGTTGTCCGGCCCTTCAAACCACAAAACATGTCCAACAACGCCGCACCGGCCATCGCGCCGGACGGGTTCTATGGTGAGATCGGTCGCGCCCAGGCCCTGCAGGCGCGCGCTGCGGGGCTCGATCCGACAACGGACATGAACCCGGTTCTGCTGAAGCCCCAAACTGATATCGGCGCACAGGTCATCGTCGACGGCCGTGTGATCGGCAACGCCGAAGCGCGCGCCTACCACGCGATGAAGCCCGACCTTCTGCCACCCGTGCTCGCAGCCTTCGATCGCCTGTCCGAGGGCGCTGATCTCATCCTTGTGGAAGGTGCGGGCAGCCCGGCCGAGGTCAATCTGCGGGCCGGTGATATCGCCAATATGGGTTTCGCCGAAGCCGCCGATATACCCGTTGTTCTGATCGGCGATATCGAGCGCGGTGGCGTGATCGCCTCTCTTGTGGGAACCCATGCCCTGCTCACACCAGGCGAACAGGTTCGGCTCTCGGGTTACATCATCAACCGGTTTCGCGGGGACGTCTCCCTGTTCGATGACGCGCTTCCGATCATTGCGGCACGCACCGGGCTCGATTCGCTGGGCATTGTTCCATGGTTCGAAAGTGCCCGTGCACTGCCAGCCGAAGACACAGCCTCGCTGGATGATCGCTACAGGGGGCAGGACTGGTCGACAGCGACAATTCGCATCGCCGTGCCGCGGCTTCCCCGAATTGCGAACTTTGACGACCTTGATCCCCTCGCAGCGGAACCTGGCGTGGCGGTCCGGCTCGTCCACCCGGGCGAGAACCTGCCGGAGGACGCCGATCTCATATTGCTGGCCGGGTCCAAGTCCACACGCGGCGACCTCGAAGATTTGCGGCAAAACCGCTGGGCAGAGGATATTCAGGCGGCCTGCGCCCGTGGCGCCCACATCATGGGCATCTGCGGGGGCTACCAGATGCTCGGGCGATCCGTCGCCGACCCGGACGGGATTGAAGGCGCACCCGGCGCGACCGAAGGTCTGGGGTTGCTCAACATCGAAACCACCATCACGGAAGAGAAGCGACTTTCTCCAACAACCGGTCATGCCGTGACCGACGGATCGGATATTACGGGCTTCGAAATGCATATGGGACGCACCACAGGCATGGACACCGCATCCCCTGTCATCCATCTGTCGGACGGACACACAGACGGCGCGACATCACATGGCGGGCGTGTCAGCGGCACTTACATCCATGGCCTGTTCGCTTCTGACGACTTCCGTCACGGCTTCCTCAAGCGCATCGATCACCGTCATTCGAACACATTCTCATGGAATAAAAGTCTGGATGAAGCGTTGGACCGTTTGGCGGACCACATACAATCCTGCCTCAACACCAAGAAAATTATTGAGATAGCGCGTGGTTCTTAGCCACAGAAACGGGACCCTATGATGATCCGTGTTTTACAAAGCCTCATACTCTCAGCAGCCCTCGCCGTGTCCCTGTCGGGCATGGCACAGGCGGGGACCGTCCACAGCGACGTCCCGGAAAGTGTAAACCCTGAAGCGCGCTACATGATCTATCTACACGGAGGCTGGCCCGAAATACGGTCCTTGTCGGACCCTCACCCCAAACACGGGCTTTTCGAATATGAGAAGATCGTGAATGCCCTCGCCGCGCGCGGGTTTGAGGTGATCTCTGAACACCGCCGGGAGAAGGCCAATCCTCGTCGCTATGCGCGGACCCGGATTCTGCCGCAGATCAATGCCCTTATCGAAAAGGGCGTTCCGGCAAACCGGATCACGGTGGCCGGATTTTCCAAAGGCGGGGCGATGAGCCTGCTGGTGGCATCAATGGCCAAACAACCCGGTCTAAACCTGGTCAACATGGCAGGTTGCGGCCGGGGCCAGTTCCGAAAGTCCTACGACAACTTCCTGACCGACGATGCCAGCAAGATGCAGGGCCGGATGCTTTCGCTTTACGATTCAAAGGATCAGATCGGCGGAACCTGCAAGGACGCAAAGGCGAAATCAGCTCAACTGGTGTTCAAAGAAGAGGTTCTCAACGTCGGTGCGGGACACGGCACGTTCTATTCGCCGCGCAAGATCTGGATCGACAAGGTTGCAGCCTGGGCCACGGCCCCAAATCAATAACATCAGCCGAAACTGAAACCACCAGCCAGAGTCATGCTCGCCAACAGCGCCACGATTACAGCTTCGAGCAGACACGCCACAACAAATAGATAGAGCCCGCGTCGAATCTCGCCGGTGCCGATCTGGGCGGAAAACTCGCCACCCACCCAAGGTTGGGCGGTCATTTTTCCCTGATAGCTTCGCGGGCCCGACAGGGCGACGCCCAGTGCGCCTGCCATGGCGGCTTCCGGCCAGCCCGCATTCGGGGAGCGATGCTGACCGCCGTCGCGCGCCATCACCCGAAACGCAGATGCCGGCCGCCCACGGGGCACAAATACACTGGCCAGGACAATCAATGCCGCAGCAATACGTGCGGGAACATAATTCATCACATCATCAAGCCGCGCCGCAGTTCGTCCGAAGGCATCGTGGCGTGGAGTTCGATAACCGATCATCGAATCCATCGTGTTAACGGCCTTGTAGACAAGCAAACCCGGCAACCCGAAGAGCAGATACCAAAACACCGGCGCCACCACACCGTCCGAAAAGCTTTCCGCAAGGCTCTCGATGGCCGCCCGCGACACACCGTGATCATCGAGAGTTTCCGGGTCCCGCCCCACAATCATGGCGACCGCCGCACGGCCGCCTGCGAGGCCATGTTTATCAAGACCACGTGCCACGGCACGGACATGATCAAACAGGCTACGCTGGGCAATCAGCAGCGAGACAGCAATCACCTCGATGATCCAGCCCTGAGGAACCCGGCGGGCGACCTCCAGCACGAACCACCCAGAGACCGCGGCCAGTCCAACCATCAGCAGAGTGACCATAGACCCGCGGAAGACCCGCGTGCGCGCGCTTCGCTGTTCGCGATTGAGCCGACGGTCAAACCAGCCAATGAGGCCACCCATAAGCGCAACAGGGTGCGGCAAGATACGAAAAAGCGGCCCAAACTCACCCACAAGGGCATCCAGCAGCAATGCCAGAAAGAGGATGGCGGGAGGTGCAAGACCCGCGGTTTCAGGGGACCAGAGCATGCACACATCCTGCGAGCCGACAGCGCGTCGGGTCAATTGAGACCCGAAGCCCCGGCTCTCGTTTTATTCGCCGTCCTCCCCTTGGCCCGGCGTGAACAGCATGGTCTATTGCCTGCAACAGGAGACAAGCATGTCTGAAGATTTTGGCATCATGGTGTGTGGCCATGGCAGTCGTGACGAAGGTGCAGTGCGTGAATTCGGTATCGTGGCCGAAGCCTTGCGCGAAAAATTCGCAGACAAGGAAGTCGAGCATGGCTTTCTGGAGTTCGCGACCCCGATCATCCGCGACGGCCTCGACAAACTGGTCGCGCGCGGTGTGAAACGCATCTATGCCGTGCCCGGCATGTTGTTTGCTGCCGGACACGCCAAAAACGATATCCCCTCGGTGCTGAACACCTACGCCGCTCAAAACCCCGACGTGGAAATCATCTACGGCCGCGAGCTCGGCATCGATCTCAAGATGATCCGCGCCGCCGGTGACCGGGTGCTTCAGGGTCTCGAAGCTGCGGATGCCGAACACGGCGAAGTCCCACGCCATGAAACCATGCTGGTCACGGTCGGGCGCGGTGCGTCAGACCCGGATGCCAATTCCAACGTCTCCAAGGTTTCCCGCATGCTGTGGGAGGGTCTTGGCTTTGGCTGGGGAGAAACCGCCTATTCGGGCGTGACCTTCCCGCTCGTCCAGCCCGCACTGGAACACGCCGTCAAGCTTGGCTACCGGCGAATTGTTGTGTTTCCGTATTTTCTGTTCACCGGCATTCTGATCAAGCGCATCTATGATCACACTGACATGGTTGCCGCCAATCATCCCGATATTCAGTTCGTCAAAGCACCCTATCTCAACGACCACCCGCAGGTTCTCGAAACCTTCGCAGACCGTGTGATCGAGATCGGTGAAGGCACAAACCTGATGAACTGCCAGATGTGCAAATACCGTGAACAGGTCCTGGGCTTCGAAACCGAAGTGGGGCTCGCGCAGGAAAGCCATCACCACCATGTCGAGGGCATCGGCACCGGCGAAGGCAATACGCCCGATCATGATCACGCACTTGAGCATGAGCATGACCACGCACATGGCCATGACCACGATCACAGCCATGATCATAGTCATCACCCCTACCCGCACGCTGATCACCCGCTCGGGCCCCGGACGCTGCCCAGCGAAGGCGACTGACCGACCACGGACGCGCAGGCCATGACCATCGCCAGCCACGACTATATCCGCGACCCCGACGCGATTTACGCCGCGTCCTTTGCCGCGATTCGTGAGGATGCCGACCTTTCGGGCATTCCTGCTGACATGCAGGATGTCGCGTTACGCGTGGCCCATGCCATCGGCGATACCGCTGCCATCGAGGATCTGGTCTGGTCCAAGAACGCGAGCGAGGCTGGCTGCTCAGCTCTTGCAAATGGTGCGCCGGTTATTGTCGATGCACGGATGCTCGCAGACGGGGTGATCCGTCGCGCGCTCCCGTCAGACAATCGTGTGATCTGCACCCTTGGCCTGGGAAACGTAAAGGGCAATGCCGCGCGCGGCGAAACCACGCGATCGGCCGCCGCAGTTGATCTTTGGGAGAATTTTCTGGAAGGCGCTGTCGTGGTCATCGGCAACGCCCCAACAGCATTGTTCCGCTTGTTGGAGGGGATCGGCAATGGCTGGCCACGTCCGGCTCTGATCATCGGTATGCCGGTTGGCTATGTTGGTGCGGCCGAATCCAAGGAAGTCCTGATCAAGACCGCGCCCACGCCTTTCATCGCCCTGCGCGGACGACGTGGCGGCAGTGCCGTTGCGGCAGCGACGATCAACGCACTGGCCCGCAGTGCGACGGCCCAATCATGACGGGCTGGCTGAATATTGTCGGAATCGGGGCTGGAGGAATCAACGACCTCTCGCCGACTGCGCTGACTCTGATTAAAACCGCAGACTTGCTGGTGGGCGGCAATCGTCACTTGTCGATGGCCCCCAATGACAATGCAAACAGATTGGTCTGGTCCTTCCCCCTCGACGGGATCGTCGAACAAATTACCGAAGCACGTGATCAAAACGTGGTCGTTCTGGCGACCGGCGACCCTATGTCATTCGGGATCGGATCGACCCTCACACGACATTTTGCCGCCGAAGACATGACAATTCTTCCCGCCCCCGGCGCCTTCAGCCTGGCAGCTGCACGGATGGGCTGGCCGCTGCACACCTGCACCTGCCTGACCCTGCACGGTCGGCCGCTGGAGTTGCTGCACCACCACCTGCTGCCAAACGCACGCCTGCTGATCCTCAGCCATGACGGAACGACACCACAGAAGGTCGCCGAAACCCTGTGTGATGCAGGGTTCGAGCCAAGCCTGATCACGGTGCTTGAGAATATGGGTGCCGAAGCAGAATCCACCCGAACCGGCTCGGCAACCGACTGGGACACGGCACCAACCGAGGACCTGAACACCATCGCAGTGGCATGTATCGCCGGGCCCGAGGCACGTTATCTGCCGCCGGTCGCCGGGCTACCCGATGATGTCTTTGTCCATGACGGGCAGATGACCAAGCAGATCATGCGTGCGGCCACCCTCTCCGCTCTGGCGCCCTTGCCAGGGCAATATTTGTGGGATCTGGGTGCGGGCTGTGGTTCGGTCGCCATCGAATGGTTGCGCGCGGCGCAGGATGTTCAGGGGCAAGGCGCACGCGCAACTGCCGTCGAGAAAGACCCCAAACGCTCCGCCATGATGGCCCAGAATGCGAATCGCCTCGGCACGCCGTTTCTCGACATCGTGACTGCGGAAACTGAGAGCACCATTTCCGGGCTCGATGATCCTGACGCTGTCTTCATCGGCGGTGGGCTTTCAAAAAGTGATCTCGTAGACACGGTCTGGGCGCGCTTGCGCGACAGGGGCCGGCTTGTCGCCAACGTCGTGACCCTCGAAGGTGAACGCGCACTTCTCGATGCCCATGCCCGATATGGCGGGGAATTATCCCGGATCGCTGTGAGCCATGCCGCACCTGTCGGTGGCCTGACAGGCTGGCGTCCCGCCATGCCTGTCACCCAATGGTCGGTGGTAAAATCATGAACACCAGCGCAAGAGGAACAGCGATCGGCATCGGCGTCGGTCCCGGCGACCCTGAACTGATGACTCTCAAAGGTGCCCGCATACTGAGCAGCGTTCCGGTGGTCGCCTATCCAGCCCCGGAGACCGGCGAAAGTCTTGCACGGCGGATCGCGGCGACCCACCTGCCCGAGGGTGCCACGGAGATTGCTATTCGCATGCCGTTGTCAGCGGATAGGTTTCCTGTCGAAAGCGTTTATGACCGTGCCGCGAAGGATATCGCAACCCATCTTGGCGCTGGCCGCGATGTTGCCATCCTCTGTGAGGGTGACCCGTTCTTCTATGGGTCTTTCATGTATCTGTTTGCGCGACTTGCCGACAACTGGCCCGTCGAAGTCGTGCCCGGTGTATCTTCGCTCACCGCCTGCGCCGCTGTTTCACGCAAAGCTCTGGCAGCCCTGAATGATGTTCTGACCGTTCTGCCAGCAACCCTTCCGGACGACATCCTGCGCGAACGGCTTGCCGCCACCGACGCGGCAGCCATCATCAAGGTCGGGCGACATCTGCCCCGCATCCGGGCATTGCTGGACGAACTCGATCTGTCGAACAACGCGGAATACATCGAACACGCCACCATGGCAGACGAGACGCACGGCCCACTCGCGAAACTGCAGGACGCCAAGGCGCCTTACTTCTCGATGATTCTCGTACACCGTCGCGGGGCGGCCTGGTCATGACTGAGTCCATTGCACTCATCGCCCTCACAGCGGATGGCGGCAAACTTGCGCGCCACCTGCAGGCCCACCTGCCCAGTTCACAGGTTTATGGCCTTGAGCAACGGGTCGACGACTGTGACATCGCATTCTCGGATACCGGCGACACACTCACCTCCCTCTTTCAGGACCGCCGCCCGATTGTCGGCATCTGCGCAGCGGGGATTGTGATCCGGATGCTTGCGCCCTTGCTGGCCGACAAGAAACAGGAATCCGCGGTTCTGGTGGTCTCACCCGACGGCGCCAATGTCGTGCCCCTGCTTGGCGGCCATCATGGAGCCAACACTCTCGCGCAAAGAATTGCAGACATCACGCGTGGCACGGCGGCCATCACCACCGCCGGCGAAATCACCTACGGTGTGGCTCTCGACGCGCCACCCGCCGGATGGAAAGTCGCAAACCCCGAACGCGCCAAAGTCATCATGGCGGACCTGCTGGCGGGCCAGCCGCCGGCCCTCATCATCGAAGCTGGCGCACCGGACTGGCTCACCAACCTGCCCACCGATCATGACGGAGCCTGGATGGTTCGGATCACCGACCGGCATATCTCGGCAAATGCAAACGAGCTTCTGATTCATCCGCCCTCATTGGCGGTCGGTGTTGGCTGCGAGCGCGATTGCACACCCGAAGAACTGCAGGCCCTTGTTACAGAGACACTCGCCGAAGCGGGACTCTCGGCCCAGTCGGTTGCCGCGGTCGTCTCGATCGATGTCAAAGCCGATGAAGCCGCCGTGCACGCAGTGGCCACCTCACTGAATGTGCCGGCCCGATTTTTTGCGCCCCACATACTCGAGGCCGAGACCCCGCGCCTTGCGACCCCATCGGAAATCGTGTTTCGCGAAGTGGGCGCCCATGGCGTTGCCGAAGCCGCCGCACTGGCGGCCGCCGGGCCAAAGGGCGCGCTGATCGTTCCCAAAAACAAATCGAAACGTGCCACCTGTGCCATTGCCCGGGCCGACAACATTGTCCCTGAAACAACAGGACAGGCCCGCGGTCACCTATCAATTGTCGGTACAGGGCCAGGGGATACCGCCCATCGGATTCCAGCCACGGACCGCGCGGTTTCTCTCGCACAGGAACTCGTGGGATACGGGCCCTATCTCGACCTGCTCGGCCCGGCGACCGCGGGGAAAACCCGTCATGACTTCAACCTTGGAGCCGAATCAGACCGCTGCCGACATGCACTTGAACTGGCATCACAGGGGCACAATGTGGCGCTAGTTTCGAGCGGCGATCCCGGCGTTTTCGCCATGGCCACGCTTGTCTTCGAGCTCCTTGATCAGGAAGACAACCCAGCCTGGAATCGTATTTCCATAGACGTGCATCCCGGAGTGTCAGCCATGCAACTGGCTGCCGCGCGCGCCGGGGCGCCTTTGGGTCACGACTTTTGTGCGATTTCACTCTCGGACTTGCTGACCCCCTGGCCCGCAATCCAATCGCGTCTGAACGCTGCGGCACAAGCCGACTTCGTTGTCGCCCTTTACAACCCGGCAAGCCGCAAACGCCGCCACCAGCTGGAGACAGCCCGGGACATCCTGTTGGCCCATCGGCCCGACGACACGCCCGTGGTGGTTGCGCGAAATCTTGCACGCGAGGGCGAGGCCGTAGAAATCGTAGCCCTCTCGGAACTGCAGCTGGACACCATCGACATGCTGACAGTGGTCATCGTGGGCAACAGCCAGTCACGCAAAATGCAGGCGGCGGGCCGAAACTGGGCCTATACACCGCGTGGCTACGCACAAAAGCGCGAAAGAGAAACGGGCAGTTGAACCGTCAAATACTGTTGCGGCGATCCACGCGCGCCTTGTCCTCAGCCGTCATGAAGCCGAACAACTCGATAAACTTTTCACCATCGGCATCGCAGGTGTAACCCATCACAAAAGTATCGGGATCCTGAACGTCGTTGTTGTATCCCGTCGCTTCCTTAACCCGCTTGAGAAAGCGAAAGGCCACACAGGAACCGTCCTGTGCGAGATACCCGACAGTGTGGATACCTGACGCCTCATGCACGACCGACTTCCGGGACCGCAGAGGTGTGTTGGAGAGGAATGTCAGAAAGGCATTGGCGTCCTGCACGCTCTCAATGGAAATATGGTTGAACCAGGAATCGTAGACATGCTCGACCACAGCGATCCGGGCATCGCCCGCAAAATAGGCCTCCTGAACCACGGTTCCATTGTCGCGCAGGCTCTTCTGAACGCTGTCGATCTGCGGCAGCAGGAAGGGAATATTGAAGTGTGCCTCGACAACATCAATCGCCACCGGTTCCGCGAGATAAGCCTTCGATCCCCCAACAGTCAGGACCTCGGTGTCCGTCGAGCAGGCCGCAAGCACAAGCGCACCCAAAATTGTCAGAAATCGAAATCTGCGCATCACCGGCCCCTGCTGCATTGGCATCAATCATACGACCCACTGCGGCCTAGTCAAAGTCGCATGACCAAGAGTAAGACAGGGTTATGACTGTTTTCTTTATAGGCGCTGGCCCCGGCGCAGCCGATTTGATCACCCTTCGTGGCCGGGACAAGATCGCGCAGGCCCCGGTTTGCCTTTATGCCGGCTCACTGGTTCCGCCCGAAATTCTCGCCCATGCACCCGACGATGCAACCATTGTCGATACCGCACCACTGCATCTGGACCAGATCATTGCCCATATGGTGGCGGCCCATGCACTCGGGCAGGATGTGGCGCGGGTGCATTCGGGTGACCCCTCGCTCTATGGCGCCATCGGAGAGCAAATGCGCAGGCTCGACGTTCTGGAAATTCCCTATGAAGTTGTGCCCGGCGTACCTGCTTTCGCCGCCGCATCAGCTGCCTTGTGCCGGGAATTCACGCTGCCGAATGTCAGCCAGACAGTGATCCTGACCCGAACATCAGTGCGCGCCTCAGACATGCCCGCCGGTGAAGAACTTTCCGAGCTCGCGCGGTCTCACGCCACACTTGCGGTCCATCTTTCGATCAACAATCTTGCCAAAGTGGTCCGTGATTTGATCCCGCATTACGGCAAGGATTGTCCGGTCGTGGTGGCCTACCGGGTGACATGGCCCGATGAGCAGTTCATCCGCGGCACGTTGGAAACCATTCGCGAGAAGGTCAAAGGATCAGGCATTACCCGCACGGCACTTATTCTGGTGGGGCCGGTTCTGGCGGAGGATTTGTCATCTGCCGAGGCTTTCGCCGATAGCGAGCTGTACAATGCCAGCCATCATCACGTGCTGCGGCCGCGCGCCAAAGCTGACTAGGGGCCCAGGCGGGAAGACGTCGCGTTCCGAACCATAGGGTGATTTCCGGCCTCGTTCTTCTATCGATAAGGATAAGCTCAAAATTCTGCCTTAGGCTGACAATATGCCATGAGCCGGGGGACGAAATGCGCAAGATTCTTTTTTCTATTCTAGCCTTTTTGACATGGGTCGGCGCCATCGACGCAGATGCCCGAACGATCCATGTGTCACCGAATTCGGAGATTCGAACCGCCCAACCCCAGCGAATGCCGCCCACTCCCGGGCAGGTTGAGAGTTTGGCGCAACCCGCTATAGACCTCGTAACACTGCAATCAGCAATCGCATCCGCTACCGCCGGTGACCGTATCGTTCTTGGCAGCGGGACCTATAATCAGAAGGACAATGCCGACCGCCTTTGGATTAAAGTTCGAGGCACAAAGGGGGCGCCCATCGTCATTACCGGCGAGAACGCCTTGACCAGCGGCAATACGCACACCGTCATAGATGGCTTTGGGCTTGCACGCTTCGATTTCGAAAAGCTCACCAACGACCATCGCGACAAAAATTTCCTCGCATATGTCATTCCGCCGACAAAGCGTGATTCCGGATGCATCGGGATCGAGCAAGCAGCATACGTCATTATCGAAAATTTGGAGTTGTTCAATTGTGGAGACAAAGGATTTGGAATTGTTGACTCCCATCACATCACGATACGCAACTCGGTAGTGACGGGCGGTCAGTACGTCGTAACCGCGGAGGGACCCAAAACCCACCATGTACTCGTTGAGGGAGTTAAGTGGAAGGGCGACGTGGATGAGATCATGTGGAACAAAAACCACTGGTGTGAAATGAAGATCGGCAAGCGAAGAAAAGACAACGGCGCTTTCTTCGCCGCCACAGATATCGCTGGTGGCGTGATCCTTCGGCGTAACGAAATTTCACACGCCTTCAACGCAGTCCGAACCGACATTTCAAGCAGTTCCCGCGGAAAAAACTGGCTGCGTGGCAAACTCAACGCAAATTTCGAGATCTACGAAAACAAATTCAGTTACATCCGTGACAACGTCATCGAGCCTGAATTTGACGCCGTGAACTGGTGGATTCGCAACAATATCATCGAGAACGCACATGCCTGGTTTTCATTCGACGGGCTACATGGCGGTCGGTACTACATCCACAACAATCACGGCTATTTCAACAGCCGCCCCAGCACCCAATGCGACGGACGTTGTCAGGATTGGAGGGTTGAGTATCCCAAATACTGCGGGGACCTGCATGACGGCGGGCGGGTCTACAAGTTCCGAAGAAGACACGAAACCCCCAATGACATGGGATTACCCGGGCCCGTATACGCATTCAACAACAGTTGGTACCTGCGGATCCGCGTCGCAAAACAAGGCGTTATCCGCAATTTCAAGCACTGGAACAACGCGATTGAATATTGCCGGTCTGGAGACATACCAGGCGATATCTGTTCTCCAACTGACGAGGGAAAGTCGTTCTTCGCAAATTTCCTGCCGTGGCGGCCAGGTTACGAGTTTAGGTCTGACCTCTCAAACCATCCTGAGTTTCCCAACGGGCTCGTAGATCAGGGTTACCAAGTTGCCGGCGTCTCAATTCCATGGCCCGGGAAAGTGTTTAACAACCCCAGTGCGGGCGATTTCTCCTTTGCAAACCCAGAGACACAGAGACTGACTGGCTGCAAAGTCATTTTCTTTGAATGGGGAGAGGCACGCTGCGAATCAGATGGCGGCAGCGGACCACAACTTGGAGCCGGAAACAAAAACCACATAGGGCCCACAAGCAGGCAAAGCGGGGGCGTGGCAAACCCCTACGTGCATCTGAATACACGCAAATACAAAGAGGACCCACGTGTTGTTTCAATGTCTTGGCCACCCGAAAGCTTCGCTGGCAAACGCTCCCGTGTAACAATCGTGTTCTCGGTGGCGGTCAAATCCAACAGCCCGGGAATGCAGATTATGCAGGATGACGGAAGCACCGTGAATGCCGACGTCTGTCAAATTGAACGCAACAAGTTCATCTGCGAATTCGATTCAGCTGACTTCAACGGCACGAAAAATCCAACTGCAGTTCGCGTCGGACGGATGATCAAGAGCATGTCAGGACGGGATGCCACTCTATGGGGCCGGTACCGAGACAACATATCTTTGTACTGATGTAACCGACCAAAGCTCGGTCCTTAGAGCTCTTACCGCGCGCCCGCTTTTTCCAGAATCTGCACAACCTGACGTGAGCGACCTTCGCGCGCGATATCGAGGACCGTGCGCCCGGTAAAATCAGAACGTTCCACATCAGCTCCGGCTTCGATAAGGATACGTGTAATTTCAACATGTCCCGCACGTGCGGCTGCCATCAGCGGCGAGCGCCCATCACGGTTTTCCTGATCTACTGGTGCCCTGTAGGACAGCAGCAAGTCCACAACCTCAATATGGCCGTTCTCGGCTGCATGATAGAGCGCGCTGTTGCCAACATCATCGAGCAGATTCGTGCGTGCCTTGGCTTCGAGCAGCAAGGCGATTGAATCATAACTGCCCTGAATTGCACCCCAAATCAAAGGCGTGCGACCATCACTGTCCACGCGCGCCATCGGGTGTTGACGCACAATGAGTGCACGCACCTTGTCGGTCCTGTCTTCGTAGACCGCCACAATCAGCGGATCATCGGCAAAGACATTGGTTTGCGCTGCAACCGGTGTTGAAAACACAACAAATGTTACGAGAACAGCGGGAATAAACGAGCGAAGAAAGATCATCATGTTTCCTGTTTCACGCTATGGCACGCATGGGTCAAGTCAACATATCCTCAAGCCAAGCCATCGCGCCGTCAATCGAGTTCACCCGAGGGCCATCCGGCGGGTCCGGACGTGTCATCATAAGAACCGGAAGCCCCATTGCACGCGCCGCATCCAGCTTGGCGCGCGTCATATCACCACCTGAAGCCTTGCAAACAATCACGTCAATTTCATGGCGTTCAATCAACGCTCTTTCATCGGCCTGCGTAAACGGCCCCCGGGCTGCGATTGTTTCGTAGTTCGCCAATGGCAAAGTCCCGGACGGCGCATCCACGAGGCGCACCAAAAACCACGCATCCTGAAAACTGGCAAAGGCATCCAGACCGGAATGCCCGGTCGTGAGAAAAACTCGGTGACCAAGGCGCGGGAGCATTTCGGCCGCTTGCACATAGCTCGATGCGAAGTGCCACTGATCCCCTTCAACCTGTTCCCAATGTGGGCGATCCACCAGCAGACGAGGAACATTGGCCCGGACACAGGCACGTTCGGCGTTTCCCGAAATTTTTGCCGCAAACGGGTGGGTGGCATCTATCACAGCCGTGATGCCTTCAACGGCCAGATAGTCCGCCATTGCATCGGGCCCGCCAAAGCCACCTGTTCGCACCTGACCCGGGATTTCGGCAGGGGCCATTGTCCGCCCCGCCAGTGATGTCATGACATCCAGAGCAGCCCCCCAGCGCAATACAACCTGGCCGGCCAGCGTTGCCGCATCCCGGGTGCCACCAAGAATAAGAAGCCTTGGTCGATCAGGCATCGACATGTGCCAGAACCTCACCATCGCGCGCCACAACAAGAACGTCGACATCCGCCGCCCCTCCCAGCGCAGCCCGGCAGACTTCGCGAGACGCCAGTGCCACGTCACGACAAAGTTTATCTGACAGCCCCACACGCGCGGCAACAACAAGCACTCCCCCAGCCGATACTGCAGCCTGAGCTTCGGCAACCGTCTCTGACGTCGCGCCACACCGCGCTAGCCGTCGTGCAAGACCCGCAATATCGACCGACGAACGGCTGGAATGCAGGTCCATATGACCATCGGCCAGCTTCGACAGTTTTCCAAATCCACCGGCAATCGTGAGACGCGGCAGGGGGTGCGCGCGGACATATTTAAGCAACGCGCCAGAAAAATCCCCCATATCGATGACTGCCCGCTCATCAAGGTTCCAATGTGTCTGTACCGCGGTCTCGGAGGTCCGCCCGGTCGCCCCGGCCACATGATCAATACCGGTGGCCCGGGCAACATCAACGGCGCGGTGAATGGAGTGCACCCAGGACGCACAGGAATAAGGAATCACCACGCCTGTGGTTCCCAGAACACTCAGGCCGCCGACAATACCCAGTCTCGGATTGGCGGTCTTCTCCGCAAGCAGCTCGCCGCCCTCTATGGAAACCGTCACCCGGACATCGGCATCCATCCCATATTCCGCGGCAACCTCCTCAAGCGCGGCGGCAATCATTTCGCGGGGCTTGGGGTTGATGGCGGGTTCGCCCGGCGGGATAGGGAGCCCGGGCAATGTCACAGTCCCGACACCGTTCCCAGCCGCATAGGAAATACCCGTACCCGGTGCTGTTCGCGCGACCGTGCATTTGATTTCCGCGCCATGGGTAACATCGGGGTCATCCCCTGCATCCTTGATGACCGCGGCGCTCGCGGTGGTCTCGTCGAGACAGGAAGCGGCGAGCGGGAATTCCGCACGCAGGCCGCGCGGCAGGCGAATCGCCACCGGATCGGGAAACGACCCACCCAACAGCGCCTCATAGGCCGCCTTGGCGGCCGCCGTCGCGCAGGCGCCCGTTGTCCAGCCGCGACGCAAGCCCGCAGCATTGGGGCGCCCTTCATCCTGATCATCGTTCTGCGCGTTCTCGTTCATGGCCCCATCGTACCGCCCCACATGGTTGCCCGGCCAGCGGTCCGGCGTTAGCTTCAGGGTATGAATTTGGACTCTCTTTCTCTGCCGCCCTTCGAATCAGGATGGGTCTGGCTTGTGGGCGCAGGCCCGGGCGATCCGTCACTGCTGACGATTGGCGCGCTGCACGCTCTGCGCGAGGCCGATACCGTGGTGCATGACGCATTGGTGGATGATCGTATCCTCGCGCTGGCAAACCCCGGCGCGGAGCTGATTTATGCCGGAAAGCGCGGGGGCAAGCCGTCGGCAAAGCAACCCGATATCTCCGCCCGCCTCGTCACACTGGCGCGTGCAGGGCGCAAGGTTCTGCGTCTCAAAGGCGGTGACCCCTTCCTCTTCGGGCGTGGCGGCGAGGAAGCCCTTGCCCTTGTCGGAGCAGATATTCCATTCCGGGTCATCCCGGGGATTACAGCGGCCATAGGCGGCCTCGCCTATGCCGGCATTCCCATGACCCATCGCGCCACGGCCACTGCTGTGACGTTTATTACAGGCCACAATCTCTCAGGTGCTGTTCCCGATGACCTTGACTGGGCAGCTCTGGCAAACGGAGCGCAGGTCCTGATTTTCTATATGGCGCTCAAGCATATTGATGAGATCGTCGACCGCCTTATGGAAGGGGGGCTTCGGCCCGAAAGTCCTGCAGCGCTGATTGCACACGCCACCACCGAGCGGCAACAAATTGTCGAAACCACTCTCACCGGCGCCAAACAGGCTGCGGTCGGCATGTCTCCGCCCGCTTTGTTCGTGGTGGGTGAAGTGGTCCGCCTGCGCGATGGCCTCGATTGGCTGGGTGCACTATCCGGCCGGGTCCTTGATCACGACCCGCTGGGATACCGCGATATTCGTGATGCGGGCTGAGCGCAAACCACCCGAGCCTCTCGGCAACCCGGACTCACCAACCATGATCCCCCGGATTGTGAGTATCACTTTTATTCTCATCTCTGCTGTCGGGGTCATTGGTTTCGTCGCCTTCGCCGGCCGGGAACTGCTGCTGCCGGAGAAGATCACCATCGCCATCATTTCTCTGGGTGGTCTCGCGGGCCTTCTGCATGTGTTCGGCGTCGTGCCTGAACAACGCCAGATACGCGCGTTTGCCAGCCCGGTCGTTGCATGGCCGGTGATGCTGGCCGGCCTGTTCACGCTGTTCACATCATGACCACCGTCCCGGGGTTGATTATTGCCGCGCCCTCATCAGGCAGCGGCAAGACGGTCATCACGCTTGGCCTCCTGCGCGCCTTGCGGGATCACGGCACACGGATCAGCGGCGCAAAAGCCGGGCCGGACTATATCGATCCGGCCTTTCACAGCGCGGCCACTGGTCGCACAGCCCACAACCTGGACCCTTGGGGCATGCGCCCGGGAACGGTTGCCGCTCTGATCGAACACAGTGCCCGTGATACCGATCTGATCATTGCGGAAGGCGTCATGGGATTGTTCGATGGCGCAAACCTGCCCGGTCGACCCGACGCCGGATCCACCGCCGATCTCGCAGCCCAAACCGGCTGGCCAGTCGTTCTGGTGATCGATGCAGCCAAGCAAGCAGGAAGCGTCGCCGCACTTGTCTCCGGCTTCGCAAATCACCGTGCGGATGTGAAGGTTGCGGGCGTCATTCTCAACCGGGTCGGCAGCGAGAGTCACGAACAGGTGCTGCGGGAAGCCATCAGCATGACCTGCCCCGGCCTCCCGATCCTCGCAGCGGTCCGCCGTGACCCCGCACTGGCGCTCCCCGAGCGGCATCTCGGCCTGATTCAGGCGGGCGAGCACGACACACTTGAAAGCTTTATTGCAACCGCCGGCCGCACGCTTTCACAGGCAGTCGATCTGGATGCGTTAATATCCCTCGCCCGCCCCACACATTTCGTCCGTTCATCCTCCGATGACGGTCTCCAGATTCCCATCCTCGGCCAGCGTATCGCGGTCGCCCGGGACGACGCCTTCGCCTTTTCCTACGCCTCGGTTCTCAACGGCTGGCGCGCATCAGGCTCTGAAATTTCGTTCTTCTCGCCACTTGCCGACGAAGCACCCGCACCTGATGCCGATGCCATCTATCTTGCCGGCGGGTACCCTGAACTCTATGCCGCGCAGCTCTCCCGGGCCTCCCGATTCCGACAGGGCCTGCAGGATGCTGCGGCCCGCAAGGCAGCGATCCTTGGCGAATGCGGCGGCTACATGGTCCTCGGGAAGGGGTTGATCGATGCCGAAGGCAAATGTCATGAAATGACTGGCCTGCTGCCGGTGGAAACCAGTTTCGCCGCCCGCAAGCTGCATCTCGGCTATCGGGTCGTCGAAACGGTTTCGACAACGGTTCTGGGTTCCAAAGGAAAGCAATTCCGCGGTCATGAGTTTCACTATGCGTCCATCACATCAGAAGCAGACGGCAAGCCGTTGTTCGATACTGCCAATGCGCGTGGTGATCATCTTGGACCCGTTGGTATGACCAATGGCAATGTCAGTGGTTCTTTTATCCATCTGATCGATCAGGTTGCGACATGAGTGACGCAAAACCGTTCTGGGAGACCAAGACTCTCGAGGACATGTCTGATCCGGAGTGGGAATCGCTCTGCGACAGTTGTGGCCAGTGCTGCCTGTTCAAGCTGGAGGATGCCGACACCGGCGAATACGCGCTCACGGATGTGGCCTGTCGGTTTCTCGACCACGATACCTGCCAATGCAGCGATTACACCAATCGACAACGCAATGTGCCCGACTGCGTGAAAGTAACAGCAACCAACATCGCAGAATTGCGCTGGATGCCCGAGACCTGTGCGTATCGGCTGCTTGCGGAGGGAAAGCCGCTTTTCTGGTGGCATCCTCTCGTCTCGGGAGACCCCGAAACCGTTCATTCCTCGGGCGCTTCCGTGCGCGGCAAGGCCATCAACGAAGATATGGTCGATGACCTGGAAGAACATGTCGTTGAAGAATTGAACCGAAAACTGCGCGACGGTATTCCCCCCCTGCCAGCCCGGGCAAAACCCGAAGGTCGCAACTAGTGCAACTGACAGCTTGAATCTGTAGAACGAGCGTAGCGAATTCAGGAGAAACAGATGACCACCGAGAACCAGCCCACCGGCGTATTTGCCGCCTCACTCACCCCCATGACCGCCGATCTGTCGATCGATATTCCGCGCGCCGTGGCCCACAACAAATGGTTGCTCGCCAACGGGTGTAATGGCGTGGCCCCTCTGGGGACAACCGGTGAAGCCAATTCTCTGGGGTTTGACGAACGCCTGGCGTTGCTCGATGCGCTGGCAGACGCCGGGATCACCGGCGCGCAGATGATCGCCGGGGTCGGCTGCACCGCCATTCCGGACACGGTGACGCTCACCAAAAAGGCACTCGCCAATGGTGCGGGCGGCGTTCTGATGCTGCCGCCATTCTATTACAAGGGCCCGTCCGAAGACGGCCTGTTCGCAGCCTATGCCGAAGTGATTGAGCGGGTGGGTGATTCCGCCTTGCAAATTTATCTCTACAACTTCCCCCAGCAGGTCGGGTTCGAGCTGCCGCTCTCCCTGATCGGACGGCTGATTGAGGCCTATCCCGACACGGTGGTCGGTTCGAAAGATTCGTCAGGTGACTGGCCGCGTATGGAACGCACCCTGAAGGAATTCCCGGGATTCCGGCTGTTCCCGGGTTCCGAGGAGTTCCTGCTCGCCGGATTGCGGCTGGGCAGCGTCGGATGCATCTCGGCCACGGTCAACGTCAACGCACCGGACGCCCAGGCGGTCTACGCCAACTGGCAGACCGACGAGGCCGATGCGCTGCAGGCGCATCTGACCGAACTGCGTATGTGTTTCAAGGAGCTACCGGTCATTCCGGTGATGAAGGCCTTTCACGCACAGGATCATAACGATCCCGGCATGGCGAATGTGCGTCCGCCGTTCACGCCGGCCACGGCGACGGACCTCGCCACGCTCACCACGCGGCTCTCAGGTGCAAACTTCAATCTGGCGGCCTAGGGCATTGTTGCTACTCTCCGAATCGGTTCCAGCGTCAGATGCCGAATGAGCGGGCGCGAACCCGAATCACGTCAGATCCACCGTCTGCTCCCGGTTGTCCTGCTCGTTGTCCTCGGCGCGCTCTGGAGCCTTGGCCCTGCGGCAGCCAAGTTCGTCGCGATCAACGGGGTGCCGCCCATCGGTATGGTCTTCTGGCAAACCTTCATCGGCGGCAACCTGCTGCTTGCGGTCTGCCTGATCAGGAAAATCCCCATCGGACTCGACCGGGCGTATCTGCGCTACTACGCGGTGATGGGCGTTTTCGGCATCGTTTTGCCCTACTCCCTCATGTTCTTTGTCATGCGTGACCTGCCAGCCGGGTTGATGTCCGTACTGATCGTCACCGCACCGCTGATCACCTATCTGATCGCGCTCGCGGTCCGAATCGAAACATTCGGCCCCCGGCGGGCAGGGGGTGTGATGCTGGGCCTTGCCGGAGTCGCCGTGCTGGTCCTGCCAAAGGGTAGCCTGCCGTCTCCCGACCTGTTGCCGATTGCCCTGCTGGCGATCATCACACCGGCGTTGTGGGCAGCCACGAACGTATTCGCCGAGACCGCACGGCCCAAGGAAGGCAACAGTATTGCGCTTGCAATGGGCGGGGTTTACGTCGCCGCCGCGACAAGCCTGGTGCTGGCATTGAGCAGCGGTACCTTTCATCCCATCTGGGACGGGTTTGGACCAGCAGACTGGGTGATCATCGGCTACGGCATGGTGACCGTGGCGACATACATTCTCTACTACACCGTGATCACGCTGGCGGGGGCCGTCTATCTCGCCCAGGTCGGTTATATCGTCACGCTAACCGGCGTTGGCTGGGGTGCATAGTTCTTCAGCGAGCGACCTTCAGTCTGGTTGTGGCTGGCTGTTCTGTTGGTTTTCGCCGGTGTCGCACTGGTCAATTACAGCCGCAGCAGGAAACGTGACGCCGACTGAGTGACCATGGCCGCTTCGTCAACTCCGGGACAGTGGCTCTAGTTTTCTTCTGCCCGGCTGCGGGAAACATTCACCAGCGCGACACCCGCGAAGACGAGCACCACCGACGCCCAGAGCCAGACCGAAGGTCGTTCCCCGAAGAACCATGCACCCCAGCCAACCCCTGTGAGGGTCACGATGTACCCGACCTGCGCAAGATAGACCGCGCCCGCCATACTCACGATCGTATAGAACAAGACAAAAGTTGCGACGGTCACCACGCCATAACCGACAATCACCCAATCCGCGATATCAAACTCGACCCAGATTTCATGGAATGTCCCGGTGGACAAAGCCATCACAAGGCTCGTAGCCGCCGCGACATACATCGTACCCATCGCCAGCGCGATATTGTTGCCATTCTGGGGACGGGCTTTTTCAGCGAATACGTTCGAAGCCGCCCAAAGCGCCGGGGTTACAATCGCGAGCAGCGCCATTGGCAGAAGGTCGGGTGACGGCAGGCTGCCCTTTGGCAACACCAGCACCGCCACGCCCAGCAACCCAAGCAAGACCCCGCCCGCCCGCATCGCTCGGAAATGTTCCAGCCGAACGGACAAGGCAATCAGGTATGTGATCAGCGGGGCCGTGACGATCAGGACGGACATGAGGCCTGCAGGCAGGTCGCGCATCACAAAAACCATGTTGGAGTTCGGCAGCGCAACGCCGATGGTCCCCATAACCACATAATAGCGCAGGTGCTTACGCTCCATGCGCATGGGGATACGCCAGATCAGGCAAATCAGCAGAAGCAGCGTTCCGGCGATGAAGGTCTGCCAGAACACCATCCCGATCGGTGGCACACCGTTGACCGCTGCAAATTTCGTCGCAGACGGACCAAGACTCCAGATGCAGCCCAGCAACAGCAGCAGCATGATCGGCAGCAGACGGTGGTTTTTTCGCGTCCCGGGGGTCTCGATATTCTCTGACATTGATTGTCTCAGCCAGCCTTTGCTTTACCCAGATTGACGAGCGCCACACCAATGCCGACCACCACAACCGCAGCCCAAAGCCAGATGGTGGTGGATTCGTCAAAGAACAGGATGCCCCATCCAACACCGAACAGGGTCACGAGATAGCCAACCTGACCGAGATAGACCGCGCCGGCTGATGAAACGATCTTGTAAAACAGGAGGAACGCGATTCCGGTTGCCGCGGCGTATGCGAACAGAATGAGTTCACGCTGCCCGGTCTCAGCCCAGATCGGATGAAAAGCGCCATCCACAGCGCCGGCCACCGCAGCACCAATCGCCGCAGCGAACATGGTTGCGGTCGCCAGTGCAATGTTGTCCGCCCCCTCCGGCCGGCCCCATTCGGAATAAACATTCGCGACGGCATATCCCACCGGGGTCAAAAAGGCGAGCAAAGCGATGGGCAACAGTTCAGGTGATGGCAAGCTGCCCTGCGGAAACACCAAGAGGCCCGCACCGGCAAAACCGATCATAATTCCGATGGCCCGCATCGGATTGACAGTCTCCAGCCGCACCATAACAGCAATGAGATATGTCAGAACCGGTGACAAAAGGATGACAACCGAAGCATATCCGGCCGGGACATGGCCCACCACGAAGACCAGCGTCATATAGGCGACATCAATCCCCATCAGTCCAATGACGAAGTAATAGATGATCGCGCGACGAGTCAGAGGAATTCGAATACCGCGAAATAGGCACACCGCACCCAGCAGGACACCTGCGATGAAGGTTTGCCAGAACACCACAGCCGCCGGAGACAGGTCACTGGTAACCAATGCTTTCGAAAAGCTCGGATTCCCGCCCCACAACGCACCCAAGCCGATCAGCATAACCAGCGGCAGCCAGCGTATACCGCTGCGCGCTCCGTTCCCGTTTCGCATGATCGTCTTTGCCTCCCCAAGGGCCGTGACAGAAAACACCGCTCGGACTGTCACTCTTATTCAGTGTACACGCGTGTCGTAAAGCCAGCCACCACACAGCAGCTATTCAGACCACACATGGATCGCCTCTTTACCACCGAGTGAGGGCCGGTATTGTGGGGTTTCGCAATGCCAACGAACCCAGACCCGGACCCACATGCACAGTCCTCACAATGGTGCCCTCGATCTTAAAGACGTTTCACTGACCCTCGGTGGGACACACTTGTTTGCGCCTTTGAAAATTTCAGGGCTTGGGGATCGCGATCACGCAGTTGCCGAACCGGCAGGTGGCCGCGTGGTGGAGCTGATTTGAACACCACAACCCAAAACGCGGGCACCGGTTCGGCGGGGCCGGACCGGATGATGATCACGCTCCTGCTGGGGCTTCTGGTCTCTTTCGCGCCGATGACCATCGATCTCTATCTTCCGGCCCTGCCGGTGATGACAGAAGATCTGATGACCAACACCGAATCCATGCAGCTCACCCTGAGCGTTTACATGGTCGGGTTTGCGCTGGCGCAGACATTCTTCGGCCCAATCTCCGACCGGTTCGGGCGCAAGCCGACGATCATTATCGGCACATCGGTTTATCTGGTCGCCAGCGTCGCCTGTGCACTTGCAACGAGTGTCGAGCAGCTCATTGCCTTTCGCCTGCTTCAGTCGATCGGCGCCGCGGCTGGACCGGTTGTGGCGCGCGCCGTGGTGCGTGACATGTTCACCCGCGAAGAAGCGGCCAAGACCTATGCGGTGGTCACGACCGTCACGGCCATCGCACCGGTGGTCGCCCCGATCCTGGGCGGTGTGATTGTGGTCTGGCTGGGCTGGCGCGCCAACTTCTGGATTCTGACCGGATTCGGTGCATCAGCCATGCTTCTCGTTATCCTGCTACTGCCGGAGACCAATCGTGTGCCAGACCCGTCCGCAACCCGATTCAGCCAAATGGCGGTCAATTTCGCCACGATGCTGCGCAACCGGGCCTATCTGGGTTACCTGCTGACCGTGATGGGAACCTTCGGAGGACTGTTTGCATATCTGATGGGCGCATCCTTTGTGCTGGTTGGCGAACTGGGGATGTCGGAAATAAATTTCGGACTGTCCTTTGGTGGCGCATCGGTCGGCTTCATGGCCGGCGCCTTTCTCGGCAGCCGCATCGTGCGACGTGTCGGGATTGAGCGCATGTGCCTGATCGGGACGGCCTTCACGGCGATCGCCGGCATATTGATTGTCGGGTTGATCTGGAGCGGTGTGGTCACGGTGGCATCGGTCATCGTGCCAACCGTCATCTATTTCTTCGGGATGGGAATGTCCCAGCCCAATATTCAGGCTGGCGCGATCTCACCCTTCCCGCAGATGGCTGGTGCCGCGGCGTCCCTCTTGGGATTGGCGCAGTATATTTCTGCCGGGATTTTCTCCATCGTCATCGGAATCTTTGCCTTCAACCCAACCCTGTTGCTGGCCTCCACGATGGGAGCTGGTGGGGTTTTCGCCTTCATCACGTTCACAATCATGATCTGGGTCCCGCTCAAGCGCGAGCGCGTCAGTTAGTCGGACTGATTCTCGAAAATGATCGGTGCAACTCTTGTTGGCTGGCGCTCGGGAGTGCGCCGTGGCGCTGTAGCCCCGCTGATGGTTGCGTCCGGCGCGGATCGCTCTGCTTCTGCAACACCCACATTGAAGGCTGGCGCCATAAACGCCCGCCAGATCGCCGCCGGTATTGTGGACCCGGTCACGCCATCCATCGGACTGTTGTTGTCATTGCCGACCCAGACCGCGGTCACGATATTCCCGACATAGCCGACAAACCAGGCATCGCGGAAATCCTGGCTCGTTCCACTCTTGCCCGCCGCCGGCACCCCGAAGGCGGCGGATTTTCCAGTTCCCCAATCCACAACAGCTTGCAGCATATCGGTGGTCTGGCTTGCCGCTTGGGCATCAATAACGCGACGGCTATTCGCCCCTTTTCGTCGAAAGATGACATTCCCGTTCTGACGCACTTCGGCAACGCCATAGGGCGCAACCGCAAATCCGCCATTGGCAAAGACGGCATAGGCCGCCGCAAGTTCAAGCGGGGTCACCTCCCCCGCTCCCAGAGCGATCGAAGGATGAGGTTTCAGCGGTGACGTGATGCCCAATCGGCGGGCAGCTTGGACCACCCGGCCCCGACCAATGTCTTCAGAAACGCGCACAGCAACGGTATTCAGAGATCGTGCCACGGCCTCGCGCAACGTCACATCGCCACGATACTTTCCCGAAAAGTTTTTCGGCGTCCAGCCATCCACGGTAATTGGCGCATCACGCACCAGACTATCGGGGGTCATCCCCGCCTCAAGTGCAGGGAGATAGACAATCGGCTTAAATGCCGATCCCGGCTGACGCAGCGCCGTGGTGACACGGTTGAACTGGCTGGCGCCGTACCGTTTTCCACCGACCATCGCAAGAACAGCGCCATCATCGCGCATGGCGATAAGGGCCACTTGCGCGCCTTTGGAGTCGATATTTGCCACAGCTGCTTCAGCGAGTTTTTGCAGACGCGGGTCGAGCGTTGTTTCCACTGAGAGGTCCGCACCCCGATTTCCTGCATAACCGGCAGACTGCTCAAGCACCCAGTCTGCAAAGTAACGTCTGGTTTCGCCCGCAACGCGGGGGCGCGGGGTGGCTGCATTGCCACGACCAGGACGCCGCGTCGCGCCTATCGTCTTGGCCTCTTCCGGCCTGAGGTAACCCGCATCCACCATCGCCGCGAGCACCGTCAGTGCGCGGTCATGCGCCGCCTTGGTGCTGTTGTCGGGATTCAAACGCGAAGGTGCACGCAACAATCCAGCAAGAACGGCGGCCTGATAGGTATCAATATCGCGCGCAGATGTGCCGAAGTAACGTTGCGCAGCGGCCTCAACCCCATAGGTCCCCGCCCCGAGATAGACCCGGTTCAGATAGATCGTGAGCAACTCGTCTTTTTCAAATTTGCGTTCCAGAGCCAGCGCGAGCAGCAGTTCCTTGATTTTGCGGTTGTAAGAACGTTCGGGCGTCAGAAACAAATTCTTGGCAAGTTGCTGCGTGAGCGTCGAGCCACCCTGCACAACACCGCCTGCCATGACATTCGCAAGGGTTGCACGCAGCAATCCACGAAAATCCACGCCGGGGTGTTCGAAGAAGCGGCGGTCTTCAATGGCGATCACCGCCTGAACCAATTCGGGCGGCAGCTCATTAACCGTCAACCGTTGGCCGTACAGGTCGCCGTAACCCGCAATGAGAGAGCCATCGGCCGCCTGGATTGTAACGCCCGGCCTTCGCGATTTTTCAGCCGCCGGTGCAAGCTCATCAACCGAGGGCAAATCCCAGGCAAACCAGACCAGAACGCCGCCAACTATCAGACCCCCCCAAATTGCGAAGACGAGGGACCACTTAGTGACGCGCCACAGCGAGCTCGAAGCCTTTGGTGCCACCTTGGGCGGCGGTGATGCCTTTCGTTTGCGGGGTGCGGGCTTTGCGGCACCACCACGCGATTTTGCGGAAGCCTTCTTGCCCGTCCTGCGTGTCGGTGTCTTGCTCATGGGCGCGGAAACTGACGCACAGACTGGGCGGAATTGTGGCGATAAACGCGCAACAACCTATACGTCCAGATTGGCGACCTTCAATGCGTTTTCCTGAATGAAGTTACGACGTGGCTCCACTTCATCGCCCATCAGGGTTTCGAAGATATTGCCGGCCGCATCCGCCTGAGCAACACGCACCTGCAACAAAGCCCGCACATTCTGGTCGAGGGTCGTTTCCCAAAGCTGGTCCGGGTTCATTTCGCCCAGACCCTTGTAGCGCTGGATCGAGATGCCTTTTCGACCGACCTCAAACACTGCCTTGAGCAGGGAAAGCGGTCCGGTGATCATATGTTCAACATCCTTAGCGACGAGCGTGGAATGCCGCACGAAAGTGGATTGCAACTCCGCACTACGTGCGTTCAGACCACGCGCTTCGGAAGAATTGATGATCCGGTCATCAATGACCAACCGGGTCAGCACCCCACGCATTGTTCGCTCAAAGGCAAGTGATCCGGTTTCCGCGTCATGCACGCCCGTCCAGCCGCGCTCGAGTTGGGTTTCCAGTGCGTCGAGCCGCAGGGCGATGTAATCGGCCGCGCCCTGGGCATTTTCTGCGTCTGCGAGCAATTCGGGATCGAGCGCCCCCGCAATTGCGGCCTGTTCGACAACCGTCGCATTGGGCAAATGGAGCGTCAGCGGCTCGGTCAGGCGCCGCACATCACGGGCGGTATCAAGCAGCGAGCGCAAATCATCACCAGAACGCTGGCTGCCATCGCTCATTTGCAGAACGGCATCACCGAGACCGGTATCGATCAGGTAGTTCTCGAGCGCCGGGTCATCCTTCAGATAGACCGCCGAATTGCCACGCTGCACGCGATAAAGCGGCGGCTGCGCAATATAGAGATGCCCGCGCTCTATGATTTCAGGCATCTGACGATAAAAGAAGGTCAGCAAAAGGGTGCGGATATGTGAACCATCGACATCAGCATCAGTCATGATGATGATCTTGTGATAGCGCAGCTTGTCGATATTGAAATCATCCCGAATGCCGGTTCCGAGCGCCGTGATCAGGGTTCCGATTTCAACGGAAGACAGCATCTTGTCAAAGCGCGCCCGCTCCACGTTCAGGATCTTGCCCCGAAGAGGCAGGACGGCCTGTGATTTCCGGTCCCGACCCTGTTTGGCCGAACCGCCAGCACTATCACCCTCGACAATAAACAATTCGGATTTGGCCGGATCCCGTTCCTGACAATCTGCAAGCTTGCCCGGCAGGGAGGCCATATCAAGCGCCCCTTTCCGTCGGGTCAGTTCGCGGGCTCTCCGCGCCGCTTCGCGCGCGGCTGCAGCTTCAACAATCTTCTCGATAATTATCCGGGCTTCGCTGGGGTGTTCCTCGAACCACTGCCCCAATCGATCTCCGACAACAGATTCAACAATCGGACGCACTTCCGACGATACAAGTTTGTCCTTGGTCTGGGATGAAAACTTGGGATCCGGAACCTTCACCGACAAAATACATGTCAGCCCCTCACGGGCATCATCCCCCGAGATGGCGATTTTGGCCTTCTTGGCCAGCCCGCTCTCCTGCGCATAACTGTTGATGGTGCGCGTCAGGGCGCCACGAAAACCGGCAAGGTGAGTGCCGCCGTCACGCTGCGGTATGTTGTTGGTAAAACACAGCATCGTCTCGTGGTAGCTATCATTCCATTGCAGCGCGACCTCGACAGCAATGTCATCCTTGTCGTCCGTGACATGGATAACCTCGCCCATGATGCCCTGCTTGTTGCGGTCGACATATTCGACAAAGGCCTTCAGTCCGCCTTCATAGAAAAGTTCGGTCACGACCGGCTCAACGCCGCGTGCATCGGTGAGTACAAGGGTCACCCCGGAATTGAGAAATGCCAGCTCACGCAGGCGATGTTCGAGCGTATCGCAATCGAATTCGACCATGGTGAAGGTCTCTTCCGACGGCATGAACGTGATTTCAGTCCCGGTCAGTGGCGCCCCGTCCTTGTCTGGTGCCACGCCTGTAATTTCGAGATCGCCCTGCGCTTCGCCGTGCTCAAAACGAAGTTTATGTTCCTTGCCATTGCGCCAGATCCGCATTTCCAGCCACTTTGAAAGCGCGTTCACGACGGACACGCCCACACCATGCAGGCCGCCTGAAACCTTGTAGGAGTTCTGGTCGAACTTCCCGCCAGCATGGAGCTGGGTCATGATGACCTGAGCCGCCGAAACCCCTTCTTCCTCATGAATATTGGTGGGAATGCCGCGACCGTTATCAACCACGGTAACAGAGCCATCAGGATTGAGCGTCACATCCACAGTGTCGCAATGCCCGGCAAGAGCCTCATCGATCGCGTTGTCGACAACCTCATAAACCATGTGGTGCAGGCCCGATCCGTCATCGGTATCACCGATATACATGCCCGGGCGCTTGCGGACGGCGTCCAGGCCACGTAGCACCTTGATGGAATCAGCACCATAGGCGGCATCTTCGCCGCTGATCTCTGCCACGTTCTCGGGTGTATCGCTCATCTGGTCTCTCCTGATACCTGCCGCATGTCAGACCTGACTGACTTGGCCGGATGAAACTTCAAAAATTTGTACCTGACCGGTGAAAGCTTCAAACAGGCTTGTGTCGGTTCCTGTAAGCCAGGCTTGCGCCCCCAGGGCGAGAATACGTTCGGCGAGTGCGATGCGCCGCCCTTCATCGAGATGTGCAGCGATTTCGTCCAGCAGGATCACAGGCGTCGCACCCCGGGCCAGTCCAAGCAAGCGCGCATGCGCCAGAACAATCGCGATCAGCAGGGCTTTTTGCTCACCGGTCGAACACAAAGCGGCAGCCATGTCTTTGCCTCGGTGCCGGACCACAAGATCGCTCCGATGGGCGCCATGCAAGGCGCGCCCGGATTCGGCATCCCGCGCCCGTCCCCTGGCCAGCACTTCGCGAAGCCGGTCCTCGGCCTCCAGTGCCGGGCCGGTGTCGAGCCAGCCTTCAACTTCACCCTCGAATGCCAGACCAGCTCGCGGGAAAGGCTCCTCCCGCAGCGCTTCCTCAGCGGCAATCGCAGCATCCAGACGCGCGACGACTTCTCGACGCGCCGCGGCCAGCGCCACACCGGTCGCCGCCATGGTTTCTTCCTCAGCTGCCAGCCAGGCCGCATCGCCCACATTATCGCGAAGCAATCTTTGGCGACCGCGCATGGCTTGCTCATAAGAGGCCAGTCGTCGGGCATGTTCGGCATCAAACCCGTAAACCATGCGATCCACGAATTGACGCCTTGCTGTGCCCCCTTCCATGAAGAGCCGGTCCATATCCGGAGTCAGCCAGACGACGCAAAGGTGCTCAGAAAAAGCGGCTTGTCCACGCGCGGGTTCACCATCGATACGGACTGCCCGCCGCGCCGGTCCGCCTTCCGGTCGGGCTTCCAAACCTGTTCCCAGCGAAACAACACCGTCGGGTCCTGTGATTTGGGCCGCCACGGCCCATCCGCTGGCCGAAACACCATTTGAAAGACGCGCGACATCCGGCAAGGCAGCCTTGCGAATACCGCGCCCCGGAGCGAAGAATGAAAGGGCTTCGAGCAAATTTGTCTTGCCGGCCCCGTTTGCTCCCGTGAGGACCACGGGGGACGAACCAACATCCAGACGCAATGCGGGGTAGTTTCGAAAACCCGTCAGATCCAGCCGACTGATATGGGCCGGACCTGATCGCAGGCCGTCCACAGGCAAAACAGAACCCGGATTCGGTGTCGACGTGGTGGTGGTTGCCGCCATGCGCGCCTAAACGCGCATCGGCATAAGCACATACAATGCACTCATATCGCCGCCATCGCGCACGATGGTCGGTGATGACGCGTCGGCAAATACAAATTCGGCGCCGTCACTTTCGATTTGCGCGGTGATGTCGAGGAGATATCGTGAGTTGAACCCGATCTCGATCAGATCATGGGCAAAGCTCACCTCCAGCTCCTCCGTCGCACTTCCGTTTTCGGCACTGGTGGCCGAAAGAGTCAGCAGACCATTGCCAACCGCCAACTTGATTGCCCGGCTTTTCTCCGACGAGATGGTCGAAACTCGGTCGACGGCCTGCGCGAACGTCCCGCGATCGACCGAAAGAACCTTGTCGTTGCCTGTCGGGATCACACGCTCATAATCAGGGAAGGTGCCGTCTATCAGCTTGGATGTCAGCACCGCATCGTCAAAGGTCATCCGAATACGGGTGTCGGACATCGATATCTCAACGGGATCGGTCGTCTCGTCAATCAGCTTGCGCAGTTCACCAATGGCCTTGCGCGGCACGATGACGCCCGGCATGCCTTCGCCACCGCTGGGCATCGACAACTGCACCCGCGCCAAACGATGTCCGTCTGTGGCCACCGCGCGCAACATGTTGGTGCCTTCATCTTCAGCCGCATGAAGGTAGATGCCGTTCAGGTAATAACGCGTTTCCTCGGTTGAGACGGCAAACCGTGTCCGATCAACCAGCGTGCGCAGCTCTTCAGCTTCAAGCGAAAAAGTGTTCGGCAGATCGCCGCCTGACATGGTCGGAAAATCCTCAACCGGCAGGGTCGCGAGATTGAATTTGGAGCGGCCGGCCCGAATCAGAAGCTGGGCAGCAGACGCGTCAGTCTCGATTTCAACCTGAGCACCATCCGGCAATTTCCGGACAATGTCGTAGAGGGTATGTGCCGGCGCGGTCGTGGCACCAGCCTGACCTATTTCGGCCGGGACCGTCTCCGTGATCGCCAGATCCATATCTGTCGCCGTCAGGGTCAACGCACCCTCCTGGCCATCCAGCAGGACATTGGCAAGAATCGGGATCGTGTTGCGACGCTCAACCACACTTTGCACATGGGCCAGCGCTTTGAGGAGGGTCGCACGCTCTATCGTCAGCTTCATTCTTTTTCGTTCCTCTGTGTCACCGGTCACGCGGCAGGTGGAGGTTTTGAGTAATCTCCGAGGCCACCCGGGGTGCTTTCGCGAAGGCCCGGGATTCCGCTGAATCCGTGAAAATTCTGACAGTGGTGGAGTGTAGCAAAACGAGGGTGATTCGTCAGGCCTTTCGGCCCGCGCACCGCATCGGAGACAGGATAATTATTCTTTTCTTTTCAACGTGTTAGAGAAACCCACCCAAGAGGCGGTGGATCAAATCTCCAGCATGCGGCGCAACAGCTCCACATCTTCGTTGAATCCGGTGTCTGTCGAACGCAATTCCTCGACTTTCCGGACCGCGTGCATCACCGTTGTGTGATCCCGTCCGCCGAATTTCCGGCCGATTTCCGGTAAGGAGCGCGAGGTCAACTGCTTGGCGAGATACATCGCAACCTGACGCGGACGCGCGACGGCACGCGCACGACGGGCGGAATGCATATCGGCCAAACGAATGTTGAAATGCTCCGCCACCCGCTTCTGGATTTCTTCGATGGTCACCCGGCGATCGTTGGCCCGGAGCAGGTCATGCAGAACATCCTGCGTGGTCTCCAGCGTCACAGCGCGACCCACCAACGTGGCATGCGCCACAATTCGGTTCAGCGCACCTTCGAGCTCGCGCACATTCGATGTGATCTTGTGAGCCAGAAATTCCAATACCTTGTCGGGAATATCCGCACCGACATGCTCGGCCTTGGCCATCAAAATTCCGAGCCGTAGCTCATAATCGGTCGGATGGATATCTGCCACCAATCCACAGCCGAGGCGGGATTTCAGTCGCTCTTCCATGCCCTCAAGGTCCGAAGGTGACTTGTCAGCAGACACAATGATCTGACGGTTCTGGTCCACCAGAGCATTAAATGTGTGGAAAAATTCTTCCTGGGTGGAATCCTTGCCCGCGATGAACTGGATATCATCGATCATCAACACATCGACGGAACGGAACTGCTCCTTGAAGTCCATAATCGTTCGATATCGCAGGGCGCGAATGAACTGATACATGAATTTCTCAGCCGACATGTAAAGCACACGCCGCTGTGGCTCACGCTCAGTAATGTGCCAGGCAATGGCATGCATCAGATGGGTCTTACCCAGCCCGACGCCGCCATAAATAAACAACGGGTTGAACGGGACCGCCTTGGATTCCGCCACCCGGCGTGCTGCGGCATGACCCAGCTCGTTGGAGCGGCCCACCACAAAATTCGAAAACTTGAAGCGATCGTCAATGATCGCGCGCACATCCTCAAGGGCAGGATCTCCGCCCTCAGGCACATTCGAAGCCGGCATCGCGCCACCATTGGCACCACGCGGTGCGGCTTCGGACTCTATGCGTTGCGCGAGAGGCTGACGCGGCGGGGCACCCGCAGGCTGAACAATCGTCTGGGTTGGCTCGACAATGATTTCAACGGTCTTCACACCGTCATTCTCATCAGCCCAGAGTTCCTGAAGGCGTTCGCCGTAATTCTGCTCAATCCAATCGCGCATAAATCGCGTCGGCACCGCCACACGCAAACGCCCGGCATTGAAATCTCCAAGCGTCAAAGGCTTGAGCCAACTGTTAAATGCCGCATCACCAACGTCGGACCGCAATTGCGCGCGCACACGCGTCCACTGCTCGGTCATCGATCCGTCGGTTTGCCCCCACTGTTCACCCATCTGGCGAAATACTCCGTAAGCACGAAATTTAATTCTTCGACCCGCGGTTCCGCCAGGAACCTCCACGCATCTCGACCTTCCAGAAACAGCATCTGCCGATCACAGAAACTGCCCGATATTCTTTTTGGGCAACACACAATGTCACCAGTGAAACACCCGACGGGCACGCCACTGTCCACCCCACCTTTCGAGAAACTTTGAAGAACTGTCCTGAGCGAAAGCACTTCTGTGAAAACACAAAGAATGTGAAAACACGAAGACAGAAACGTTACAGCCAACTCACATAATCGCCCTTTTGTGGTTCTCAAGAATTACTTAACTATTCTTGAATTATGGAGATTTTTATTAATTTTGGCCGCAAAGTTCCTTTCGAGAACTGGGTTTTATTAAAATATCCCTATCTCTCTAAATTTTCTCTCGTAATGAATGACAATTCTCACGACCGAGTATTTGGTTTTACTGTTTCTCGATCTCGAAAAGCGAGTGGAAGATAGCGTGACAGGACGAGGCCCGCAACTGGTCAAACGAATGAATCGACAAAAAACACGAAAATTTCGCGGGCCGACACCGACCGCAGGACAAACGAAAACCGCGCCCCGAAGGGCGCGGTTCGAAAAAACTCAAAGGCGGTGGTGGGTTAGGCCATTGCCTTGATACGCGCTGACAGGCGCGACAGTTTCCGCGATGCCGTGTTGGCATGCAGAACACCTTTTTGTGCACCCCGATGCAGTTCCGGCTGGGCCGCCTTGAAGGCATCCCGGGCTGCAGATTTGTCACCGGATGCAATGGCCGTCTCGACCTTCTTCACACTGGTGCGGACCCGACCGAGCCGGTCGCCGTTAATAAGCGTGCGACGCTCGGCTCTGCGAATACGCACTTTAGCGGAATGATGATTGGCCATGCTTGTTCTCAAATTCGATTGTGATTGGCGGCAGCATATAGACCTGCCTCAAGGGGTCGTCAAGGCGCAAACGACTGGAATTCCGGCGGGTTTCTTCCGCCGGGATCGCCAATCTAGCGGTGTTTGAAATTCGGCTGACGTTTTTCGGCGAAGGCGGCCATGCCTTCTTTCTGGTCTTCGGTGGCAAACGTGGAATGAAAGACACGGCGTTCAAACCTCACGCCTTCCTCCAAAGTCGTCTCGTAAGCCCGGTTCACCGCCTCTTTTGCGAGCATGACAACCGGACGAGAGAGATCACAGATCGCAGCTGCCGTCTTAATGGCGTCGTCCATCAGATCGTCCGCAGGAACCACCCGGCTGACCAACCCGGCCCGTTCGGCCTCTTCGGCACCGATCATTCTGCCGGTCAGAATCATTTCCATCGCCTTGGATTTACCAACAAACCGGGTCAGGCGTTGCGTACCACCGGCACCGGGAATGGTCCCGATGGTGATCTCTGGCTGCCCGAATTTTGCCGTATCTGCAGCAATAATGAAGTCACACATCATGGCGAGCTCACACCCGCCACCAAGCGCGTATCCGGCAACAGCCGCGATCACGGGTTTGCGGCAAACCGTGACCCGCTCCCAACCATCGGTAATAAAGTTCTCAAGATAGGCATCCATATACGACTTGTCGGCCATCTCTTTGATATCGGCGCCCGCCGCAAAGGCCTTCTCTGACCCCGTCAGGACGATCGCGCCGATATTCTCATCGGCTTCAAGATCGTCAAAGGCGCGCCCAAGTTCTGCGATCAGCGCATCACAAAGCGCATTGAGCGCCTTGGGACGGTTGAGCCGGACAATGCCAACATGGCCCTGAGTTTCGACCTCAATATTTTCATAGGCCATAGCGGCCTCCTCGGTTTGCGTTCGTGTTCGAATATGCGACGCGTTGTGCGCGTCTATTGATCTCTCGGAGCGATTGAAAAACGCACAACAACGGGCGCGCGACCTTGATTAATCTCAATCCTGAGTGTTTCGCCGCCACGTTCCCACCGCGTTTGCCCGCGTGCTTCCCAGCCGAGTGCCGGCAGCGTCTGCTCATAAAATGTACGGACCTCATCGCCACTGGAGCCCCCCGTTGCGACGGCCTCAACGATCCGGCCTGCGGGCTTATCAAAGGAAACACGGGCATCCAGATCTTCGACCAGACCCGGTGCAAGCGGCAGGTCATCGATATCAGCAAGATAGACAGACTCAGCACCACCACGGCCCGCACCGATCAGGAAAACCAGGGACATCGCAATCGCGAAAATTTTTGTGCGTAGCAACATTGTGCCGCTCATAGCTCAGCGTTGCCGTCGAGGGCAATAGAAAGTGGACCGGCCGGACTGGACGATCCGGCGTATTTCACATTCCTGGCGGCCCTCCGCAACGCAGGCACTGCAGGCCTCCCCCTCGCGGCCATAGACCCCCCAATTGTGCTGGAAATATCCCAGCTCCCCATCGGTCTGGACGTAATCACGTAAAGACGAACCGCCCGCCGCGATCGCATCTGCCAATACGGATTTGACGGCCACCACAAGTCGTTCGGCGCGACCACCGGCAATCGTATGTGCGCTCCGCCGCGGACTGAGCTCGGCGCGCCAGAGTGCCTCGCAGGCATAGATATTCCCGATCCCGGCGACGACCCGCTGGTCCAGCAGCGCTGATTTGATCGGGGAGCGCTTGCCGCGCAGAGTTTGCGCGAAATAGTCGGCAGTGAAACCATCCGACAAGGGTTCCGGCCCAAGGGTGCGCAGATGCACGCTTTCCGCCTCACCACCCGGTGGAATCAGGTCCATATATCCAAACCGGCGGGCATCATTGAAAACGACCCGGCCCCCATCGGCCATCTCGACCAGCACATGGTCATGCTTTTCAACCAGCGCCCAGCCCGAATTGTGACCGGCCTGCCCCGATGACGCCCTGGCGCCAGGGGAAACGGTAAATCGTCCCGACATACCAAGATGGGCCAGCCAGGTTTCACCGTTGTCGAGCCGGATCAAAACGTATTTCGCCCGCCGCACGACCTCCGTCACGGTTCGCCCAGTCAATCGTTCGGCAAAATTCGCCGGGAAGGGAAAGCGCAAATCGGGCCGACGGGTCTCAGCCAGCGCAATACGCTTGCCTTCCATCGCAGGACGCAGGCCACGGACAACGGTTTCAACTTCAGGAAGTTCAGGCATTGCAGATCGGTTCCGGGCTTGGGTCCACGCATAGTACGCCACTCTCGCTGCGACGATAAGCGCTTGACCGCACGCGGCTTTTCTTTTGCCGCCCTGCCCCTTCCTCCGATATGGTCCCCCGGCAATGTCCGAACCTGGCCAGACATCGGCAAACGCCACCACCCATTTCGGTTTCGAAGACGTCCCCGTCTCGGAAAAAAGCGCGCGTGTGCGTGATGTATTCGCATCCGTGGCCGACAGCTACGACCTGATGAACGACCTGATGAGCCTGGGCGTCCACCGGGCCTGGAAGGCCGCGTTTGTAAACCGGATCGCGTTCCGTCCGGACATGCGGTTTCTCGACCTCGCCGGCGGCACCGGCGATATCGCCTTCCGCATCCGCGAAAAAGCCCGCCCCGGTGCGGCGATTACCGTCTGCGACATCAACCCCGAAATGCTTCGGGTCGGGAAGGCCCGCGCCATTAACAAAGGCATCCTGGGGCCCGATAGCGGCCTGCGTTGGGTATGTGGCGATGCAGAGGCGATACCGTCACCCGATTCAAGCTACGACGTCTATACGATCGCATTCGGGCTCCGGAACGTTACCAATATCCCGGCAGCACTGGCCGAAGCCCGCCGGGTGCTGCGCCCGGGTGGACAGTTCTTTTGTCTGGAATTCAGCGAAGTGGTGCTGCCCGTACTCGACGATATCTATGACCGCTATTCCTTCTCGGTTCTTCCCAAGCTTGGACGTTATGTGGCCCGGGACGAAGCGGCCTACCGCTATCTGGCCGAAAGCATTCGGAAATTTCCCAATCAGGACAAGCTTGCAGAACTGATGCGCGAGGCAGGCCTTGAACAGGTCCAGGTGCAGAACCTTTCGGGCGGGATCGCGGCTATTCACTCCGCGCGCCGGATCTAAGCGGTCATGTTGCGTTCCCTGCGAAACCTGTTCCGGTTGATCGGAATCGCCCGCACGCTCGCGCGCTACGATGCGCTGTTCCCGGCCGAATGGCTGCCTGCGACCGGCGGGCTTGTTTTCGCAGCGCGCCTGCTCTCGGGCTTCCGGACCGCGCGCGATGTTCGCGGCTTGCGCCCCGGAGAACGCCTGGCCCGCGCGCTTCAGGCACTGGGACCAAGCTTCATAAAATTCGGCCAGATGTTGAGCACCCGTTCGGATCTTGTCGGGGAGACCATCGCGGACGACCTTTCAAGCCTTCAGGACCGGCTGCCGCCTTTCTCAAGCGCTGAAGCCCACGCGGCAATCGAAGCAGAGTTCGAACTCTCCGTTGATGAATTGTTCGAGACCTTCGAAGACAAGCCTATTGCCGCCGCATCGATCGCGCAGGTCCATGTCGCGACAATCCTGCAAGATGCAGAATCCGCCACGGAATCAGGCACAGACCCGGCTGAAACCACCACCGTCGCGGTCAAAATTCTTCGCCCGGGGATCGAGGATGCCATCGCACGTGATCTCGATCTGTTCCGCTGGATTGCCGACCTTGCTGAGCGCTCCCAGCCCCGCCTGCGCCGCCTGAAACCCATCGCGGCGGTGGAAACCTTTGCGGACAGCCTGCGCTGGGAGATGGATTTGCGGATGGAGGGCGCAGCGGCGTCCGAGTTGCATGGGAACTTCACCGAGGACCCCATGTATGTGGTGCCCGAAGTGAATTGGGAACGCACCGGGCAACGCGTTCTTACAACCCAATGGATCGACGGCATTCCGATCCATGATGTGGATGATCTGGTCGCGGCCGGCCACGATCTCGAAGCCGTGGTCACCAAAGCATCAGAATCTTTCTTCCTACAGGTCTTTCGCGACGGCTTCTTCCATGCCGATATGCATCCCGGAAATGCCTTCGTGAGTGCTGACGGCGCGCTTTGCGTTGTTGATTTCGGCATCATGGGTCGGATCGACCGGCCCACCCGCTATTTTCTCGCCGATATGCTGCTCGGTTTCATCACGCGCGATTATGCACGCGTGGCAGATGTTCACTTTCAGGCGGGCTACATTCCCGCAAACACTGACCGGGAGGTCTTCCAGCAGGCGATCAGAGCCATCGGCGAGCCGATTTTCGACCGCCCCCCCAATGAAATTTCAATTGCGCGTCTTCTGGCCCAGCTGTTTCAGGTGTCCGAACGCTTCAACATGGAGGCCCAACCTCAATTGTTGTTGCTCCAGAAGACCATGCTGATCGCCGAGGGGGTCGGCCGTCGCCTCGCACCCGAACTCAACATGTGGCAACTCGCCCTGCCCCTGATCGAGGACTGGATGCGTGAGAATCGCGGGCCCGAAGCCCGTCTGGCAGAAATCACGGCGAACACGATATTGGCTGTCCAGCGCCTGCCCGATGCCGTCGAAGCTGTGGAGCGCGCCGCCACGACCATCACAGACGGCCGCCTCTCGCTCGACCTGCGCAATGCATCCTCACCGAAATGGCCGCTCTGGCTGGCCATTGGCGTGACCGCGGTGTTGGCTGTTATCGCTCTGGCGGACTAGAAAACCCCCGAAAACCGGGCTTGCCGGGCGACGCAGTCTACCCTATCTAATAACAACAGTTTTTCGTAGTTTATCGTCTTCCCCGCACAACTGACCGGGGGTTGGAGACAGATACGATGTTGCATGGCAAAAGAATTCTGCTGATCGTCAGCGGCGGGATTGCGGCTTACAAAAGTCTGGAGCTGGTCCGGCGCCTGCGCGAACGTGGGGCATCGGTTCGATGTGTCCTCACACGCGGCGGCGCGCAATTCGTCACGCCCCTGTCGCTCTCAGCGCTCAGTGAAGACAAGGTCTACACCGACTTGTTCTCGCTCACCGATGAAGCCGAAATGGGGCATATCCAGCTTTCCCGCGATGCAGATCTGCTGCTGGTCGTCCCCGCATCAGCCGATATTCTGGCCAAGATGGCCCATGGACAGGCCGATGATCTGGCCACCACAGCCCTGCTGGCGACCGACAAGGACGTCATGGTTGCCCCGGCCATGAATGTCCGGATGTGGACCCATGCGGCCACTCAGGCCAATCTGGCGACCCTGCGCGAACGAGGCGTACACTTCGTCGGACCCACCGAAGGCGATATGGCCTGCGGTGAATTCGGACCCGGTCGGATGGCCGAACCCAACGACATCGCCGACGCGGTATCGGATTTTTTTGAAGACAGCGCGCCGCTCTCGGGCCGCCGCGCGCTCGTCACCAGCGGCCCGACCCACGAAGCCATAGACCCGGTGCGCTACATCGCGAACCGCTCTTCGGGCAAGCAAGGCCACGCGATCGCCGCGGCTCTGGCCCGGCGCGGCGCGCACACAACGCTTGTGGCCGGCCCGACCAATCAGCCCGACCCGGCGGGCGTGAACATGATCCGCGTGGAAAGCGCACGCGAGATGCTGGCTGCCTGTGAGAAAGCCTTGCCCGCCGATGTGGCCGTCTGTGCAGCCGCCGTCGCCGACTGGCGCGTGACCACGGAGGCCACCGAGAAAATGAAGAAGTCCGGCACCGGGGTTCCGACCCTGGAAATGACGGAAAATCCGGACATTCTGGCCACCCTGTCGGCAGCTGCAAATACCCGGCCTGCCCTTGTCATCGGGTTTGCCGCCGAGACTGAAAACGTCGTGGAATACGCACAAGCCAAGCGCAGCAAAAAGGGTTGTGACTGGATTCTCGCAAATGACGTGTCACCCGGGACCGACACCTTCGGAGGCACGGACAACACCATCCATCTGGTCAGTGCCGACGGGATCGAGGACTGGCCGCGCATGTCAAAAACCGACGTGGCTGAGCGCCTCGCCGACCGTATCACCGAGCAGCTGGGAGCTGGCGAATGAGTGTTTCTGTTTCCGTAACCCGCTTGCCCCATGGGGCCGATCTTGACCTACCGGCCTATGAAACCGCCGATGCTGCCGGCATGGATTTACAGGCCGCCATTGCCGAGGACGTGGACATCGCACCGGGTGCGCGCACGCTGGTCCCCACCGGCCTCGCCATTGCCTTGCCACCCAGCTATGAGGCGCAAATCCGACCCCGATCCGGACTGGCCCTGCGCAACGGGATATCTCTGGTCAACAGTCCCGGCACCATCGATGCCGATTACCGCGGCGAAATCGGTGTGATTGTCATCAATCATGGCGAAGAGACCTTCACCGTGACCCGTGGCATGCGGATCGCCCAGATGGTTGTCGCCCCGGTGACACAGGCGCTCTGGGACGAAGTGCCCGAGCTTCCGGCAACCGAACGTGGCGCGGGCGGGTTTGGCTCCACCGGCACCTCAAAGAACAAGGCCTGACGCGCATGTTCCGGCTGTCACGCAAGACACTTTTTGCCATCGAGGCTGTGCTCGACATCGCCTATCACGCCAGCGCCAACCCGGTGCAAAGCCGCGAAATCACCCGACGACAGGGCATTCCCCGTCGTTATCTGGAACAGGTGCTGCAGAATCTGGTGCGTGCCGGGGTCCTGACCGGGGTGCGTGGCCCGCGTGGCGGCTATCGCCTTGCCCGGGAACGCCGCCGCATCACACTGGCTGATATTGTGGAGGTCATCAACGAGATGGAATCCCGCGCTGATCCCATCGAGGAAAATGATGGTTCGCCGCTGGGCACCGAAGTGGTGCGCCCGCTCTGGCGTCAGCTTTCCGAAGACTGCATGGCACAATTGGCCCAGACCTCGATCCAGGATCTCTGCAATCAGGCCCGCGATGCCGGTGTCGAAAGCGAAGATTCCGACCGCCACGACTACACGATCTAAGCCACCAACATCGCGCCACCCCTGCGTGATCCCTCATTCTGAGCCTGACGAAGAACGAGAGCGACAACCTCATACTTCGACAAGCTCTGCATGAGGTTGCTAGAGATACCGTAGATTGGCGGAGTGATACTTTGCAAATACCAGCAGGCGAACTATCGTCGCGGCAACAGCGATACAAAATCAGGAAACGTCACATGTCGAATTCAGAATTCCGGGGCAAGATCTACGATTCCGTGGTCGATACGATCGGGGCAACGCCGCTGGTCCGCATTGGTCGGATGGCCGAAGCGGAAGGCTGCAAAGCCGACCTCGTCGCTAAGCTGGAATTCTTCAATCCGCTGGCCTCGGTCAAGGACAGGATCGGGAACGCGATGATTTCGGCCGCGGAGGCCGAAGGCAAGATCGGCCCCGGTTCAGTGATCGTAGAGCCCACCTCCGGCAATACCGGGATCGCGCTGGCCTTTGTCTGCGCAGCGCGCGGCTATCGCTGCATTTTGGTGATGCCCGATTCCATGTCCCAGGAACGCCGCAAAATGCTGGCGCTGCTGGGCGCCGAACTGGTGCTCACGCCGGCTGCCGAGCGGATGCCCGGGTCGATCGCAAAAGCTCAGGAGATCGTCGATTCCACCGAAAACGCGATCATGCTCCAGCAGTTCCAGAACCCGGCAAACCCGGAAGTGCACCGCCACACAACGGCAGAAGAAATCTGGAAAGACACCAATGGCGCGGTCGATGTGCTGGTCGCGGGCGTTGGCACGGGTGGCACCATTACCGGTGCTGGCGAAGTCCTCAAGGCCCGCAAGCCCGGCCTGCATGTCGTGGCCGTAGAGCCTGAAGACAGCGCCGTTCTCGCCGGTGGCCCGGCGGGACCACACATGCTGCAGGGCATCGGCGCCGGGTTCATTCCCGACACCCTGAACACCGAGGTCTATGACGAGATCCTGGGGATCGCCAACGAAACCGCGCTGGAAACCGCCCGCAAGCTGGCGCGGATCGAAGGCATTCCCGTCGGGATTTCCTCGGGCGCGGCCATCGCTGCCGCTCTTGAAGTCGGTGCACGTGACGAGATGGCGGGCAAACTGATGGTCGTGATCCTGCCGTCCTTTGCCGAACGTTATCTTTCCACGGCGCTGTTCGAGGGCATCTAGACCCGGTCATGGAACTCACCGAGGAACAGTTTCACCGCTATGCCCGGCATCTGATCCTCGATGAGGTCGGTGACGAGGGGCAGGAGAAGCTGCTCGCCTCCAAAGTGCTGGTGGTCGGCGCCGGGGGCCTTGGCGCACCGCTGCTGATGTATCTGGCTGCCGCCGGTGTCGGCACGCTGGGAATCATCGATGACGATGAGGTCGATCTGACAAATCTGCAGCGTCAGATTGTTCATGTAACGGATGCAGTTGGCCAGAAAAAGACAGACTCTGCAAAGGCTACGCTGGCGGCTCTGAACCCGGGCATCAACGTTGTCCTGCATGATACTCGACTCACAGACGAAAATGCCGAAGCAATTATCTCCGGGTATGACCTTGTCGCCGACGGGTCCGACAATTTCGAGACGCGCTACCTTGTCAACGACCAGTGCTATCTCCTTGGAATCCCTCTGATTGCAGCGGCCATGCTGCGCTTCGAAGGCCAGCTCTACAGCTTCCGTCGCAACGACGATGCGCCGACAGCGTGTTACCGCTGCATTTTTCCCGAAGCACCACCCCCCGACATGGCGCCACGCTGCGAGGAAGCCGGAATTCTGGGCGCACTCGCGGGCGTCATGGGGTCCCTGCAAACCACCGAAGTGCTCAAGGAATTGCTCGGTCTGGGCGAAAGTCTCGCGGGCCGGATGCTGATCTATGACGCGCTGGCGACAGACTTCCACGCCATTAAACTGCCCCACGACCCGAACTGCGCATTATGCGGGGATACGCCGACAATCTGAGGCCACGTAACGCCTTCCAGAGCTTGCTCATCATATGTCGGCGTTCGTGGATACCTGCCTTCGCAGGGGTGACGGTTTGGAGAGGTTCTTGCGAAACCTCTAAAACATCGTTTCCAGCACCCGGTCGGGCGGCTTGTGGCCGTCAACGAAGGCGCGGATGTTGACGATGACCTTTTCGCCCATCTCATGACGGCCCTCGACCGTGGCCGAACTCAAATGCGGCAACAGCAAAACATTGTCTGATGCGAGCAGGCGGGGGTCGACGGCGGGTTCGTGCTCAAAAACATCAAGGCCGGCACCGGCGATTTTTCCGGCGTCGATCAGGTCGCCCAGCGCGCGTTCGTCGATCACTTCGCCACGCGAAGTGTTCACCAGATAGGCGTGGGGCTGGATCAGCTCCAGCCGGCGGCGGGAGAGCAGGTGAAAGGTCGCCGGGGTCCGGGGGCAATTGACCGAAATGATATCCATGCGCGAAAGCATCTGATCGAGGGATTCCCAATAGGTGGCCTCAAGCTCATCCTCAACATCCGGGTGGACCGGACGACGGTTGTGATAGTGGATTTCCAACCCGAATCCGCGGGCACGACGCGCCAGCGCGGTTCCGATACGGCCCATGCCGACAATGCCGAGCTGCTTGCCCCAGATCCGGCGGCCAGGCAGCAAGGTGGGCGACCAGCCTTTCCAGTCGCCCGAATGGAGCAGACGCGCACCTTCAGAAATTCGCCGCGGCACCGCCAGCAGCAGCGCCATGGTCATATCGGCCGTGTCTTCGGTCAGAACCCCGGGCGTATTGGTCACAGAGATGCCGCGTTCGCGCGCGGCGGGAAGGTCAATATTGTCAACGCCGTTGCCGTAATTCGCGATCAGTTTCAAGCGTTCGCCCGCCTGTGCAATCAGATCGGCGCTGATGTAATCGGTGACCGTGGGCACCAGCACATCGGCGGATTGCATCGCGGCCATAAGGTCCGCATTGGACATCGGCGCGTCGTCGTCATTCAGACGCGTGTCGAACAGCTCCTGCATCCGAGCCTCAGTGGCTTCAGGCAGTTTGCGGGTGACGATCACAACGGGTTTGGTACTGCTCATATGTCCCTGAGGTGGCGAACACGTAAATAAAACGGGTCATTGTTCCCGTGCAGATCCAGCATTGAACCCTGCCCACATCGCATATCGCGGAAACCTGTCGCCACGCAAGCACCCCTGCGACCTCCGCAAGCTTGACCACGGCCACCCCGTTCGCTAGATGCACAGCATGCTACCGCGCCTCATCCTGTCTGCTTTCTTTGCCTCGTCACTCCTTGTGGCGGGAACATTTGCCCTTGCGCCTGTTCAGGCCCAGACGCCTGCTGCAGAGACGCGCGCACCCAATCCGTCCGGCCTGCCAATCCCACGCTGGGTCAGTATTCGCGCCGGCGAAGTGAACATGCGCACCGGGCCTGGTGCACGCTATCCGATCGATTGGGTGCTGCAATTCCGCACCCTGCCTGTTGAAGTCGTTGGTGAGTTCGAGAACTGGCGGCAGGTCCGTGCGCCGGACGACACGACCGGCTGGGTCCACAAGTCGATGTTGTCAGGCAACCGCATGGCCAGCGTGGCCGTTGCCCGCGCAAGGGTGATGCAGAAACCGGATTCCGGCTCCCCCGTCGCCGCCTTTGTCGAAGAAGGTGTGATTGTCGCGCTGGATGCGTGCGAGCCCGAATGGTGCCGGGTCGCCATTGCCAGTCATGGCGTGGAAGGCTGGATCCCACGGGCCGCCCTCTGGGGCTTGCATCCCGGCGAGGTCATCGCGCCCTGAGGCGCGACCCCGACCTAGTCCAGATCGCCTGCGAGTTCAGCGCGCACAACTTCAGGAATCAGGGTCATATGCCCATATTCGGGATGGCCAAAGCCAAAGGTGACTTCGGCCCCGGCCTGGCTGAACTTGGCGGCCTGATCATCGGTAAACGGGAAATGGACGAACTGCACGGAGCTTGCCTTGCCGTCGGCCGTGGTGCGGTCGAGGTCGGTTTCGGGTTCACCGGTGATGGTCTCTCCGGCAAATTTCAGGAACACGGTTTCCTCAATCCCACCGATTTTTGACAACACCATCTTGCGGCGGACCGGGTCATCGATTTCGAACATGATGGTTGTCACCAGCTCACGCCCGTTGGGAATCATCGGGTTGTAGGCGCGAAGTTCGTCTTCAATCTGTTCTTCCCCGCCGCGCTCGATAAACAACATCTCATGAACCTGATGCCACATGGTTGCATAGCATTCGAAATACGCCGTCGCGTGGGGCCCCACATCGACGCGCCGGTTCTTCTTGCGGGCCACCATCTCGACACGGCGCTCCTTGCGCGAGGCGCCATAGGCCTCCATGTCGAGGATGTCGTCGCGGGTGATTTCACGTTTCGCGGACATGGTGTCCAGCTCCATCATCAAGAGTTGAGTTCGGGGGCGAGGCCATAGGCCAGCGCCAACAATTCGACGGGGTGATAGCTGCGTGCAGGTGCGCTCTGGCCGTCATCCAGCTGGCGTTCGATACCCTGCAGAATATGATCCGCGGCAAGCGGGCATTCCGAGGCAATGAAGCGCGCACCAAAATCCTTGGCCTGACGCGCGACGGGACGACCGACTTTAATCGCCGTCTCGAAATACTCTTCCATCACGCCCCAGGACCCGCCATGACCCGAGCATCGCTCGATGACCTTGAGGTCGGCTTCAGGGATCAAACGCAGCATTTCGGAAGCTTTCTGCCCCATATTCTGGGCCCGCGCATGACACGCCAGATGCAAGGCCACCGGCTCGGGCAAAGCTGACAGGCCGTCAGCAAGACCTTCTTTCTTGGCGATATCAACGATGTATTCGGTGATGTCGCGTGTCGCCTTTGACAATGCCGCGACGTCCTCGTCATCGGGCACGATCAACGGCCATTCGAATTTCATCATCAACGCGCAGGACGGCGTCAACGCGATGATGTCCTTCCCGGCATCGACCTGCGGTCGGAACGCCTTGGCGACAATTTTCGCGTAGCTCGCCACGTCTTCCATCAATCCCTGTTCCAGCTGGGGCATACCACAGCAATGGGGATGCATTGCCGTCGTTGCCACACCGTTCTTGGCCAAAATACGCTGGGCCAGAACGCCGGTGTCGGGCTTGTTGTAGTTCACAAAGCAGGTCGCGTAGAGCACGGCTTCGCGGCCATGCGCCGGGGCGTCGGTGTTGACTTCAGGCGGCCGGTTTTCGGCCTGCGCAACGAAGGTCTTGGATGTCGGCACGAATTTCGGCAGGTCGGCATCACGATGAACACCGGCAATTTTCTCGATCACCGGACGGGTGATCTTGTTGTCCCGGTCCGAGGCCCAGTTCGCCAATCCGGAGACCTTGCCCGCCAGTCGACCATTGCGATCGGTCTGGATCAGCTGGTTCTCGTTCCAGGGCACGCCGTCCCGTTTCGCCTCGACCGCACGGTAGCGCAGCATCAGATGCGGGAAATCCAGGTTGAACTCGTGGGGCGGCACATAAGGACATTTGGTCATAAAGCACATGTCGCAGAGCGTGCAGGCATCCACGACGGGCTTGAAGTCTGCGCTGTCGACCGTGTCCAGCTCACCGGATTCAGATTCGTCGACCAGGTCGAACAGGCGCGGGAAGGAATCACACAAATTGAAGCAGCGGCGGCAGCCATGACAGATATCGAAGACCCGACGCAGCTCCTCATCGAGCTGCTCTTCATCAAAGAAATCCGTTTCGCGCCACTCGATGGGATGGCGTGTGGGGGCGTCAAGGCTCCCTTCACGCGGCGCAGCGCTATTTTCCTCACTCATGAACCTGCTCCCTTCATGTCCGTCACGTTTCGCGTTTCGGACGCATCTTACCCGTTATCCGACAACGCTGATCATGCGCCGGAGTTCAGAACATTGGTCATAGAAAGAAAGATCGGGGCCATCCGTTTGAAACGAACGGCCCCGAACAAAATCAGTCGAGCTCGTCGAGCGCTTTCTGGAAGCGGCCCGCGTGGCTCTTTTCAGCTTTGGCGAGAGTCTCGAACCAGTCGGCAATCTCGTCATGGCCTTCTTCACGCGCGGTGCGTGCCATACCCGGATACATGTCCGTGTACTCATGGGTCTCACCAGCAACGGCAGCGGCCAGGTTCTGGGATGTGCCACCGATCGGCAGGCCGGTTGCGGGGTCGCCAGTTTCCTCGAGGAACTCGAGATGACCGTGCGCATGGCCGGTCTCACCTTCCGCAGTGGAGCGGAAGACAGAGGCAACATCGTTGTAGCCTTCAACGTCAGCCTTCTGGGCGAAATAAAGGTAACGGCGGTTGGCCTGGCTTTCACCGGCAAACGCTTCTTTCAGATTGTCTTCGGTCTTGGATCCCTTAAGGGCCATCACATGTCTCCTCATTAAACTGCAAAACTAGATTGCGGGGACAGATCAAACGAAGCCTGTCCCAAATCCGGTCGCACGACTATGCCGTGCAAAAGCGCGCGAGTCAATAATTTGGAACAGTTCCAAACAGCATGACACACGATTGTTTAAGCTTGTTTTATTGAGATTGATTATCAACCGCACGGCGCAGGCGCACAATCACGTCAACCCGTGCAACTTCCGCGTCGGCTGGTGCCTCGGGCATCGCTGCGAGCGCAATGGCATCGCGCGGAATGTCCTTCAGAGAACCATCATCCTCGTAGAAGAAATGGTGGTGATCCTCGATATTGGTGTCGAAATAGGATTTGCCCGGCGCCACAACGACTTCCCGCATCAATCCGCTCTCGGTGAACTGGTTGAGGGTGTTGTAGACCGTGGCCAACGAGACCTTGATACCCATATCCGCCGCCTCGACATGCAACTGCTCGGCCGTGACATGACGGTCACCGGCATCAAAAAGCAGCTTACCAAGGGCCAGACGCTGGCGCGTCGGTCGCAATCCGGCATCTTTCAGGCGCCGCAGCGTCTGGGAAAAGGGCCGGTCGCGATTGGTATCGGGTGTCATACTCATGCATTCAATATGGTGGTTTTTTGTGCCGTGTAAAGAGGAATCTCTCGAAAGAAGTTCATAAGGCACTCTAATCGCGTGTTTTTATATGTAAAACCGAATGACGTGCAGCTCCAACTCGAGCACATCCCTGCCATGACTTTACCTGTTCAGCCGACAATGTCAGGATTCGGGAAAATCCGGGCCGAACCGTGCAATTTTGGGACAGTTCGGCGAACACCTGATAGAAACATCCCGTAATTTCTGACGACAAGAGGCCTGAGCGACATTGGCATGAGCGCGTTCACTGAAAAATCGAGTTTCTCCTACGACGACCTGATCCAATGCGGAAATGGTGAGCTGTTTGGCCCCGGCAATGCATTGCTGCCGGCACCGCCGATGCTCATGTTCGACCGCATCACGGAAATCTCCGCCGATGGCGGCGAGCACGGCAAGGGTCTCATCATTGCCGAACTGGATATCAAGCCGGACCTCTGGTTCTACGAATGCCATTTCAAGAGCGATCCGATCATGCCGGGTTGCCTCGGTCTGGATGCATTGTGGCAAATGCTTGGCTTCTATCTCGGCTGGCTCAACCTGCCCGGACCGGGCCGCGCGCTTGGCGTCGGTGAGGTCAAGTTTGCCGGTGAAGTGAAGCCCGAGGGCAAGCTGCTGCGCTACCAGGTCGATGTACAGAAGGTCATCAAACGGGGCTTTGCGATCGCTGTTGCCGACGGCAAAGCCGAACTTGATGGCGAAACCGTCTACACCACCACCGGGCTGCGCGTTGGCCTGTTCCCACCTAGCGAGAAATAAGAACCATGAGCAACAACGGCCTGCGCCGGGTCGCCGTGACGGGCCTCGGCATTGTCTCCCCCATCGGATCGAACGTCGCCGAAGTCACAGAGAGTTTGCGCGAAGGAAAGTCCGGGATCGTCCACAGTGACGTCTATGAAGAGATGGGCTTCCGCTCCCATGTCCATGGCGCCCCGAATGTGGATCTCGACGAACATATCGACCGCAAGCTCCGCCGCTTCATGGGCGACGGCGCAGCCTACAACTACGTCGCCATGCAGCAGGCAATCACAGATTCCGGCCTGACCGACGCCGATATCCGTGACGAACGCACCGGCCTTGTGATGGGCTCGGGCGGGCCGTCAACGTCAGCACAGGTCGAAGCCGCCGACATCGCGCGCGAAAAAAGCCCCAAGCGGGTTGGTCCCTACGCCGTTCCCAAAGCGATGTGTTCGACACTCTCGGCGAATATGTCGACCGCCTTCGGCATGCGCGGCCTTTCCTATTCGATCAGCTCGGCCTGTTCGACCAGCGCGCATTGCATTGGCAATGGTTCGGAACTAATCCAGATGGGCAAGCAGGACGTTGTCTTTGCCGGCGGTGCCGAAGAGCTCCACTGGACCCTTTCGGTGCTGTTTGATGCGATGGGGGCGCTGTCCTCCAAGTACAACGACACCCCCGAGAAAGCTTCGCGCGCCTATGACGCCAATCGCGATGGTTTCGTGATCGCCGGTGGCGCAGGCGTCGTGGTGCTTGAAGACATGGAACGCGCCAAGGCGCGCGGCGCAAAAATCTACGCCGAACTGGTGGGCTACGGCGCCACCTCGGACGGCGTCGACATGGTTGCACCTTCAGGCGAAGGTGCTGTGCGCTGCATGAAGATGGCGATGGCCGGTCTGGGTGATCGGAAGGTTGATTACATCAATGCCCACGGCACCTCGACACCGGTCGGCGACATGATCGAACTGGCCGCCATTCGCGAGGCCTTTGGTGAGCACAGCCCCTACATCTCCTCGACCAAATCGCTCACCGGGCATTCCCAGGGTGCAACCGGCGCCCACGAAGCGATCTACTCGATGCTGATGATGGAGAACGATTTCCTCGCGGCTTCGGCCAATATCGAAGAGCTTGATCCCGAGGCAGGTGACGCCAAGATCGTCCGCGAGCGCATCGACAATGCCGGACTGAACACCGTGATGTCGAACAGCTTTGGTTTCGGTGGCACCAACGCAACGCTGGCCTTCCAGCGGCACGAGGGCTGAACCGATGGCTGACGCACGCGCGCCCGAAACCGGACCTACGCCCGCAACCCATGCCGCCGCCGGCAACCTGATGGCCGGCAAGCGCGGCCTGATTATGGGTGTGGCCAACGACCACTCGATCGCCTGGGGAATCGCCCAGGCCGCCGCCGCACAGGGCGCAAGCCTGGCCTTCACCTACCAGACCGACGCTTTTGCACGCCGGGTCAGCCCGCTGGCCGAATCCGTCGATGCCGCCGCTATGGTGCAGTGTGATGCCTCTGACATGGCCTCTCTCGACAAGGCGTTCTCTGTCATTGGCGATACCTGGGACAATATCGACTTTGTGGTTCACGCGATTGCCTATTCCGACAAGGAAGAGCTCGAGGGTCGCTATATGAACACGAGTCAGGAAAACTTCCTGCAGACCATGAACACCTCATGCTTCTCATTCACCGCTGTGGCACAGCGTGCAGCAGCCATGATGAGCGAGTCAGGCTCACTACTGACGCTGAGTTATCACGGCGCGAATGCCGTCATGCCCAACTACAACGTGATGGGTGTGGCCAAGGCGGCACTGGAAGCCAGCGTGCGCTATCTCGCATCAGACCTCGGCCCGGATGGCGTGCGCGTCAATGCAATCTCCGCAGGCCCCATGCGCACACTGGCCGGATCCGCGGTCGGCGCGGCGCGGCAGATCTACAACTACAACCGTGAGGTTTCACCGCTGCGCCGCAACGTCATGCTCGACGATGTGGGGGGTGCCGGCCTTTACCTGCTCTCGGACCTGTCCAAGGCCGTGACCGGTGAAATCCACTATGTGGATTGCGGCTTCAACGCCATCGGTATGCCCGACCCGGCCGCCAAGAACGGCGACGACAGCTAGCCCGGAACCAAACCGAACTCAAAGAAAAACGGCCCCGGGTTTTCCGGGGCCGCTTCGTTTCTAGAGTGTGATCGTCGCGTTCAGGATGAAGAAGACCGTGGCCGACAACAGCGCGGTCGCCGGGACGGTAATCACCCAGGCCGCCACGATGGTGATGAAGTGGGAGCGCCGGACCAGCTTGCGATGGCGCAACACTTCAGGTGGCAAGGGCGCTTCTTCCGGCGCATTGCTGCCCGCTGTCACCATCTCCCGCCTTCGCTTGCTACGCCGCGTATAATACTCCCGGAAGAACCCGACCCCGAAGACGGCTCCGACCGCGATATGGGTCGAGCTGACAGGCAGGCCCAGCCATGACGCGATGATCACCGTGATCGCCGCCGAGAGCGCCACGCAATAGGCGCGCATCGGGTTCATCTTGGTGATCTGATCACCGACCATACGGATCAGCTTGGGCCCGTACAGGAACAATCCCAGCGAAATGCCGAAGGCCCCGATCATCATGATCCAGATCGGGACGGCAACCTTGCCCGCGATATCCCCGAATTCAACAGCGCGCAGAATCGCAGCCAACGGACCAATCGCATTGGCCACATCATTGGCGCCATGGGCAAAGGACAACAGCGCGGCCGAACAGATCAGCGGAATCCGAAACAACGTGCGCAGGGACTGATTGCGGTTCTCCATGCCTTCGGACTGGCGCCGGATCAAGGGCAGCATCACCGCCCAGACAATTCCGAACACCACCGCCCCGATGAGCAGAATGGTCACCGTGTCCGGCTTCCAGATGCGCTTGAGCCCCTTGATCGAGAGATAGCACGCAAAGGCCCCGGCCATGATCGCGACCAGCAACGGCACCCAGCGCCGGGCGGCGGCAATCTTGTCGGGCTGATAGATGATGTTGACCTTGATGAAAGCCAGGAAGCCCGCGGCGATCACACCACCAAGCACCGGCGAGATCACCCAGCTGGCCGCAATCGCACTCATCGTGCCCCAGTTGACCAGCGCGAACCCGACCGCAGCCACACCCGCCCCCATCACGCCGCCCACAACCGCATGGGTCGTGGAGACCGGCGCACCAATGAAGGTCGCGAGGTTGACCCAGAGCGCCGCCGAAATCAGCGCCGCCATCATCGCCAGAATAAAGACGCTCGTATCTTCGACCAGCGAGGGATCGATGATCCCCTTGGAGATCGTGTTCACGACCTCGCCGCCCGCGAGCAACGCACCGGCGCTTTCGAAAACCGCGGCAATCACCAAGGCACCAAACAACGTCAACGCGCGGGAGCCCACGGCTGGTCCCACATTGTTGGCCACGTCATTGGCACCAATGTTGAGCGCCATATAGCCACCCAGAATCGCAGCCATGACAACCATCACGCTGTCAGAGGTGACCCCGGAGAAGATCGCTGCCATCAGGGCGACGAACACCAGAAACACGAGCGCGATCCCGTGAGACCCCAGTCCGCTGGCCATGGAGCGCGTGGCGGCTTCCACATGGACGATCTTTTCAAGATCCTTATCGAGGGATTGTTTGATCCGGGCCATGATTTTCCTTTCGGGTCAGCCGTGTTTCGCAGGCTGGCGAGACATACAAATGTCTCGCAAGAGGTCACCGCGGGAACGGGACAGGTTTTTCAAAAGACGGGACAGGCCGCGATCTCCGACAAGCTCGACCGCCTCGTCCAGAGCAGCCCAGCGACAGCTGCGCTCATCCCGCTCGGGCCAGTCGAGCCGGTGCTCCTGAATCAGAAGCGGATACACGAAGACATGACTGCGCACCTGATACCCTTTGGGCATTGATTTTGTGTAGGTGTAATCGCCAATAGAGTCGGGATGCACGGCGCCGACCACACCGGCTTCCTCAAGGGCTTCACGTTCGGCGGCCGCCGCAAAGGCCTCTTTGTCGTTCGGCCACCCCTTGGGCAGCAGCCACCGCCCCCCATGTCGGGAGGTCACCAACAGCACTTCGATACCATCGGCCAACGGCACAAACGGCAGGGCCGCAACCTGCTGGACAGTTTTGGTATTCAGAAACACGAGGTGAGGCGCCGTCTTATAAGTTTGTTACATTTTTATGACGGCGGCACTTTACGCCAGAATCGTGCACCGGAGCGAGGCTGAAACAGTGGATAACGCCTGACTTGTCACGAAAACCGACAGTGGCAACAATTGCGAAACCGGGAAAACGATCGAATGGAAGAACAGCATGACCTATGAGACAATTCAGGTGGACGATATGTCACCCGCCTGTGGCGCCATCATCGAGGGGCTGGACCTCTCGACCGCGCTGACCAACCCGCAGTTCGATGAAATTCATTCCGCCCTGCTCGACCGTACGGTCTTGGTTTTCCGCGATCAAAACCTGACCCAGGCCCAGCAATCCGAATTCGCGCGGCGTTTTGGTGATGTTCAGCCCTCCGCCGTGTCCGGCTTTGAAAAAAGCGATGAACACCCTGACGTCGATATTCTGGAATATGACGCCGACAACCCGCCCCATGTGACCAAGGATCTGTGGCACACCTATTTCGTCGGCACTCCCAAACCCACCATGGGCACGGTCCTCTATGCCAAGGACATCCCACCCGAGGGCGGTGACACGATCTGGGTGAGCGGGATTGCGGCCTATGAGGCCTTATCGGATCGCATGAAAGCCCATCTCGACGGGTTGTGGGCCTATAACGACCGCTTCCAGGCTTATGATTTGCATGTGCGCCCCGAACTCTGGGACGCGGATTATCAGGAGCATCTGCAGAAGAAAAAGGCCGAATACCACCCGGCCCTGCACCCCGTCATACGCACCCACCCGGTGACCGGCAAAAAGGGTCTGTTCGTGAATGAATCCATGACCAGCTTCATCAAGGACATGGACCGCAAGGAAAGCGACATGCTGCTGCGCTATCTGTTCGATTACCTAAGCACGCCCGAGTTCCAGTACCGCCACAAATGGCGGGAGAATGATCTCGCGATTTGGGACAACCGCACCTCGCTTCACTACGCCCTGTTCGACTACACCGACCACCGCCTGATGCACCGCATCGTCATTCAAGGCGACGTGCCGTTTTAGGCGCAGCAGTGAGACAAAGAAAAACGGCCCCGGATTTCTCCGGGGCCGCTTTCGTTTCAGCGTACTGTGCCGAGATTAGTCTTCGCGACGCGGGCGGCGCGGACGACGGGGACGGTCGTCGTCGCCACCTTCACGGGGCTCACGCGGCGGGCGTGTGTCCTCGAGCTCTTCGCCGGTCTCCTGATCGACGACGCGCATGGACAGTTTGACCTTGCCGCGATCATCCATCCCGATGACCTTGACCTTCACTTCGTCGCCCTCATTGATCACGTCGGTCACTGTGCCGACGCGCTCATTCTTGAGCTCGGAAATGTGGACCAGACCATCGCGGGCACCGAAGAAGTTCACGAAAGCGCCGAAATCGACAACCTTCACAACCTTGCCGGTGTAGATCACGCCGACTTCAGGCTCTGCCACGATGGAGGTGATCCAGTCGATCGCCTTCTGTGCAGCTTCGCCATCGGATGAGGCAACCTTGATCAGGCCTTCGTCATCGATGTCGACCTTACAGCCGGTCACTTCGCAGATTTCACGAATGACCTTGCCGCCCGTGCCAATCACGTCACGAATTTTGTCCGTCGGGACCGTCATCGTGGTGATACGCGGGGCGTGCTGGGACAGCTCGTTGCGCGAGGTATCGATAGACTTGGCCATCTCACCTAGGATGTGAATCCGGCCGTCTTTGGCCTGATCCAGCGCGATCTGCATGATCTCCGGGGTGATGGACGTGATCTTGATGTCCATCTGCAACGAGGTGATGCCGGCAGCGGAACCGGCGACCTTGAAGTCCATGTCGCCGAGATGATCCTCGTCACCGAGAATATCGGACAACACGGCATAGCCGTCGTCTTCCTTGATCAGGCCCATCGCGATACCCGCAACCGGTGCCTTCAGCGGAACGCCCGCATCCATCATCGAGAGCGAAGCACCACAGACCGACGCCATGGAAGAGGACCCGTTGGATTCGGTGATCTCGGAGACCACGCGGATCGTGTAGGGGAAGTCTTCCTTGGCCGGCAGAACCGGGCGCACCGCGCGCCAGGCCAGCTTGCCATGGCCGATTTCACGACGGCCGGTAAAGCCCATACGACCGGCTTCACCCACCGAGTATGGCGGGAAGTTGTAGTGCAGCATGAAGTGCTGGCGGTACTCACCTTCCAGCGCATCAATGATCTGCTCATCCTGACCGGTGCCGAGCGTGGCCACAACCAGACCCTGGGTTTCACCCCGGGTGAACAGTGCCGAACCATGAGAGCGCGGCAGCACCGAAATCTGACAATCGATCGGACGCACGGTCTTGGTGTCACGACCATCGATACGGTTGCCCGTGTCGATGATGTCGCGACGGACCACGTCGGATTCGAGGGATTTCAGGGCCGCACCGGCACCCGCCTGCTCGTCTTCGGAGAGCTGCTCCATGACAGACGCCTTGGCCGCGGAGACTTTCTCCTGACGGGCGAGCTTGTCTTTCTCGGTGTAGGCTTCGCGGATGGCGGCTTCGCCAAGTTTGCGGACCTTCGCCTTGAGGTCGAGCTCTTCCTGAGACGGCTCAGTCACCGCGCGCGGCTCCTTTGCCGCACGTTCTGCAACAGAGATGATCAGGTTGATCACGTCCTGGTAGGCCTCGTGGCCGAACATGACGGCACCGAGCATGATCTCCTCGGACAGCTCATGAGCTTCGGATTCAACCATCAGCACGCCTTCTGCCGTGCCGGCCACAATCAGGTCCAGTTCGGACTCGGCCAGCTGGTCGGCGGTCGGGTTGAGCACATATTCGCCATCGACATAACCAACACGGGCCGCACCGATCGGACCCAGGAACGGAAGTCCCGAGATCGTCAGCGCAGCCGAGGCACCGATCAGGGCGGCGATGTCCGGATCGTTTTCCAGATCATGGCTGACCGTGGTGCAGATAATCTGCGTTTCATTGCGATAGCTCTTGTGGAAGAGCGGGCGGATCGGGCGATCGATCAGACGGGAGGTCAGAACCTCCTTCTCTGTCGGACGGCCTTCACGCTTGAAGAAGCCACCGGGGATTTTGCCCGCGGCGTATGTCTTCTCCTGGTAGTGAACCGTCAGCGGGAAGAAATCGATCCCTTCCTTGGGCTTCTGCTGGCCCACGGCCGTGCAGAGTACGGATGACTCACCATAACTGACGAGAACGGCCCCGTCGGCCTGTCGGGCAATACGCCCGGTTTCGATGGTGAGCGTGCGCCCACCCCATTCAATTTCCTTACGGACAATGTCAAACATCGTCTATCTCCAACCTGCGTCATCCGACCGGGCCTATCCCGGATCAAATGCCCCGTGCCCTCGGGGTCATCGCGCCGTCACGCAGCAAATCTGTTTTGACGACGAGTTCGCGGACCTTCCGCGCGAGCAAGCACCCGGGATACCGAATTGCATCCCGTGGTACTTTTTTAGCGGTGCCGGGCTATGCCGGCACTTTCGTATACAGGGAATTCCGCAACTAGCGGCGGACGCCCACGCGCTCGATCAATGTCTTGTAGCGCTCTTCGTTTTTGCGCTTCACATAGTCGAGCAGACGTCGACGCAGACCCACCATCTGGAGGAGTCCACGACGTGAATGATGATCTTTTGCATGTGTCTGCAAGTGCTCGGTCAGATTTTTGATCCGTTCTGTCAGGATCGCGACCTGCACCTCGGGGGAACCTGTGTCACCCGGTTTGGTTTCGTATTCTTTGATAAGTTCAGCTTTACGCTCGGGCGTAATCGACATGGTCGTATTTCTCCCGGCATCTAAAGGTTTAAAACGCGGACCGGACGGATTTGAATCCCGTCAACGCGAACAAGCGCCACAGGCGTTGTCGCTTCAAGAACAAGGACGATACCGTCGTCCCCGGCACTCGCAATCCGTTCCTTGTCCTGCGGTCGCAGGATCGGAACTGCCTGCCCATTTCGAAGCATTCCTGCTTCACGTTCCGACAAGGCCAGCGCCGGGATGCCGTCCAGCGCGGTCTCAACCGGTAACAATATGGGTGAGGCGGCGGCACTATGGCCAAGTTCCTCCAGCTTTTCCAGAGAAATCGAAGCCGATTCATCGAAGGGTCCGACCGACATCCGCCGCAAATCCGACAGGTGTCCGCAGGTGCCCAGCGCAATCGCCAGATCGCGCGCCAGGGCCCGCATATAGGCCCCTTTTCCCGAGGTCACGGCAAAGCGCGCCCGGTCTGAATCGATGATTTCAAGCAGCTCAAACGCGTAGACATTGATGATGCGTGAGGCGAGTTCGAACTCTTCACCCGCACGCGCCTTGGTATAAGCGCGTTCACCATCAATCTTGATCGCCGAAAACGCCGGCGGCACCTGTTCGATGGCGCCAACAAATTGCGGCAGGGCCGCCTGGATGGCGGCCTCCTCGGGACGAAGGTCACTGGTTTCGACGACCTCGCCATCGGCGTCATCGGTGGTCGTGCGCGCACCCCAATGCACCGTAAACGCATAGCGTTTCGAACTGTCGGTCACATAGGGCATGGTTTTGGTGGCTTCACCGAGTGCGATCGGAAGGATCCCGGTTGCCGAGGGATCGAGGGTCCCGGCATGGCCAAGTTTGGCGGCCCCCGTCGCGCGACGGACCGCGTTCACACAAGCCGAAGATGTCATACCGGCTGGTTTGTCGAGATTGATCCAGCCGCTGATCGGCAGGCCCTTACGCTTGCGCCCCATCAGGACGGGTCCGGATCAGGTTCGGGGTCGGATTCGCTCACCATAAGGTCCCGCTGCACTTCCGGGCTGTGCATGATGCGGTCGATCCGCGTGGCCTCATCAAAACTTACGTCATGCACGAAATTTACGCTGGGCAGGTATCTGAGTTTCACCGCACGGGCAAGCTGGCCCCGGAGATAAGCTGCCGCGCGATTGAGAGCCTCAACCATCGGCGCAGCCTCTCCTTCAAGCGGCAACACAAACGCCGTCGCGTTGCGCAAGTCGGGGCTGATGCGAACTTCGGTGACCGTGATCACGCGTCCGACGAGTTCAGGGTCGCGAAATTCAGCGCGCACCAGAATCGCCGAGAGGGCATGACGAATTTCTTCACCCACGCGCAGCTGCCGCTGGGTCGGCGCCTTGCCATTCCGCTTTTTATTTCGCTGAGATGCCATATCTCAAATATCCTGTAGGAGCAGGTTTTAGGCCTGCCCGCTCACAATGTCGCTTATTCCGAATTGTGCATTTTCGCCGTGCCCCTGAACGAGCGGACGTGAAACCCGCCCCCACAAAGCTGCAAGGCTGTTTGCTAGGTATCAAGCTTACGTGCGATCTCCTGCACTTCGTAGCACTCGACAACGTCACCGACCTGGATGTCGTTGTAATTCTCAAGCGCGATACCGCATTCGTACCCGTTCTGCACTTCGCGGACATCGTCCTTGAAGCGGCGGAGCGTGCCCAGCTGACCTTCGTGCACGACAACGCTGTCGCGCATCAGGCGCACCTTTGAATCGCGGCGGATAAGGCCATCGGTGACCATGCAACCGGCAACCTTGCCAACCTTGGAGACGCTGAAGACCTCGCGGATTTCCGCAGAACCCAGCAGGTTCTCCTGAATTGTCGGAGAGAGCTCACCCTCCAGCATGGTGCGGATATCATCGACCACGTTGTAAATGATGTTGTAGTAGCGGATCTCGACATTGTCCCGCTTGGCCAGGTCACGCGCCTGCGGAATGGCCCGCACGTTGAAGCCGATCAGCAGGCCGTTGTTCACGGTCGCCAGCGCAACATCCGACTCCGTGATACCGCCGACACCCGCATGGAGGACCTGTACCTTCACTTCATCGGTCGACATGTTGTTCAGCGAACCAACAATGGCTTCGACCGAACCCTGCACATCACCCTTGATGACAACAGGCACCTCAGCGGCCTCACCGGCCTTGATCTGCTCGAACATTTCATCCAGTGATCCACGCGCACCAGCGGTCGCGCGCTGGTCACGAATGACATCCTGACGATACTCAACAATTTCACGCGCCCGGGCATCGCTGTCCACAACGGCAAAGTTGTCACCAGCCAGCGGTGCGCCATTGAGACCAAGAACCGCAACCGGCTCGGATGGGCCCGCAACCTTGATATTCTCGCCCCGATCATTGATCAGCGCACGGACGCGACCCCATTCGGCGCCAGCGACAAAGATATTACCGACCTTGAGCGTTCCGCCCTGCACCAGAACAGTCGCCACGGCACCACGCCCGGCTTCGAGCTGGGCTTCGATGACGGCACCGTATGCCGCACGATCCGGATTGGCAGTGAGCTCAAGCAATTCGGCCTGCAGTGAAATCGCCTCGGTCAGATTGTCGAGCCCGGCACGGGTTGTGGCGGACACTTCAATAACCTGGATGTCACCGCCCATTTCCTCAGAGACGAGTTCGTGGGACAGCAGCTCATTCTTGATTCGCGACGGGTCAGCAGCGGGCAAATCCATCTTGTTGACGGCCACAATGATCGGCACCTCTGCAGCCTTGGCATGGTTGATAGCCTCGATCGTCTGGGGCTGAACCCCGTCATCAGCGGCCACAACCAGAATGACAATATCGGTCACATGGGCGCCGCGCTGACGCATCGATGTAAAGGCCGCATGGCCAGGAGTGTCGATGAAGCTGATCTTGTCACCGGATTCCAGAACAACCTGATACGCACCGATATGCTGGGTAATGCCGCCGGCTTCGCCGCGCACGACATCGGTCGAACGCAAAGCATCGAGCAGCGAGGTCTTCCCGTGATCGACATGGCCCATCACGGTCACGACGGGCGGACGCGGCTGACGATCACCTTCGTCATCCTGAATATCGGCACCGAGGTTGAGCTCCACATCCGACGCTGAAATCAGCTTGGGTGCATGACCAAATTCCTCGACAACAAGCTGTGCGGTTTCCTGATCGATTGTCTGGTTGATCGTCGCCATGACACCCATTTTCATGAGGGCCTTGATGACTTCCGCACCGCGTTCGGCCATCCGGTTGCCGAGTTCAGCAACGGTGATCGCTTCGGGAATGGAAACCTCACGCACAACCTTGGCCTGATTACCGCCGCCGCCACTGTCACGTGAACGCTGCTGGCGCTCACGCTCCTGCTTACGACGGAAGGCCGCGACGGAACGCTGGCGTGCGCCACCTTCCTCATCGAGTGCCTCCGTAATGGTCAGCTTGCCACTGCGGCGCTTGCGTTCACCACGGGTTCGGCTCGTTGGACGATTCGGAGCTTCGGCCGCGACAGCAACACGACCGCCCTTGCGCCGATCAGTTGTTTCCGTGGGCTCAGCTGCAGCATCATTGCCGCCGCCAACCTCGACCTCGAGTGCATCACGTTTACGTGCTGCCGCAGCGGCCCGCTGCGAAGCCTCATCAGCCATGCGCTGCGCTTCGGCTTCTGCCGCACGGCGTGCTTCTTCTTCAATCTCACGACGCGAGCGCTTTGGCGGTTCGGCGTCCTGCACGGGAGCCGGCGCGGTTGCTTCAGCGACGGGTTCAGCGGCGGGCTCAGCGACAACCTCAGGCGCCTCAGCAACAGGCTCTTCTGCGGGCGCGCCATCGACCGACGCGGCAACGGCCTTGGCCTCTGCAGCCTGTGCCTCTCTGACGGCGGCCACCTTGGCTTCCGCTTCGCGTGCCTTGGCCGCAGCTTCTTCCTCGGCTTTGGCCGCAACGTCCTCGGCCTCACCGGCCTTGCGGGCTTCTTCCAAAGCCGCCTGGGCCGCGGCGCTCTCAAGCGCTGCGTCTTCGGCCGCCTTGCGGGCTTCATCCAAAGCGCGGGCACGGGTTGCCTGCTCGGCCGGTGTCAGGGTTCGCTGCGGCGACGTCGGTGCGGCGGCGGGTGCTGGCGTCGCGGCGGGCGCGGGGGCCGTCTCGAAGACTTCTTCCTGCGGGCCATCCTTGACCTCGGTCATCTCGCCTGCGGCGCCCTGCTGGAACGTGCGCTTTTTCTTGACCTCGACCGTCACGGTCTTGGTTCGGCCATGGCTAAAGCTCTGGCGGACCTGACCACCTTCGACAGTCTTCTTCAGCTCGAGCTTGCCCGGCTTGGACAGACTCAGAGGCTTCTTTTTCTTCTTGTCGTCGTTTTCGGTCGTATTCGCCATGATCTCATTCCATCAAATCTTCATCGGTCACAACGTCATCTGCCGGCGCACAATCGCCGCGATACATCATCAACCTGTTTGCCGCGTCACAAACCTGCCGCGCGGCACCGCCGGGAAGCACCAGCCCATGAACACTTCGTTCACGACCAGAAACCTGCCCCAACGTCGCGGCATCGAATATATCAATCCGCTCAACTTCATTCACGTGTGCTGCCAGTTGGGCCACCTTCTGGCGGCCATCTGCGCCGGCATCACACGCACATAACAATGCGGCGGGTTCCACACTTCGCGGCCCCGCCTTTGACCGGTCCAGCCCCGCAAGCCCTGCGAGGGCACCACGGACCTTCTCGAACCCCGTCACGTAATCGCCTGCCTTGCGCGCCATCGTCAACGCGTTCACCGCGCGCCGAAACAACTCCACCTCGACAAAGGCCTCCAGGCTTTCGCCCTCCGGACCCGTCATCGGCGTGACAGCACGTCGCGCACCACGCGCAAACGCGCGCTTGGCACAGGCTTGCGCAACTATATCGCGACGGCCAAGCAACCACAATCCGCGACCCGGGAGACGATTGTCGAGATCGGGCACAACGAGATCATCGGGCCCAATCACAAACCGCATCAACACATCGCGCGGATGCACTTCGCCCGTCACAAGACAGCGCCGTTCCGGCACGTTCTTGACCCGACGTGTCGACGCCTCGGTCCGGGGTTGTTCCTCAGTCATCAACGCAGCGCGCGCTCCCTGCCGATCCGGCCTATTCGCCAGGCTCAGCCGGCGGATTTGCCGGAGCAAAAACCGCTTCGGCGGTGGCCAGGTCTGCCGATCGAATATCAGCCGGCGCCACGACAGCATCCTCGGCGGCTTCAGCATCGGGATCAGGTTCGGGCTCCGGTGTGATCACATCGTCGCCGTAAACCACAACACGTGCGGCCATGATGACCTGGTTGGCCTCATCCGCTGTCACCGGGCTCTGGCGCACCAGACGCCCGATTTCGTGATCGGCCATATCGAACAGATCGTCCAGCTTCACATCGGTTTCGATGTCCATAAAGATGAAGCGGTATTCATCAGGCATCAAACCCGCGAGGTCCTCTGCCGAGCAAACACCGTTCTGACCAAGACGCACCGAGGTTTCAAGCGTGACACCTTCGACGGCGAGCATGGCGTCATCGACGCCGAGTTTCTTGCGCTCAACATCCAGTTTGGCATCGCGTTCCTCGAGCCATGTCTGGGCACGGGCCTGCAACTCCTCACCGATTTCTTCATCGAAGCCTTCGATCAGGGTCAGATCCTCGATCGGAACGAATGCAACTTCCTCGACCGTGGCAAAGCCTTCAGTGACCAGCAGATGAGCGATGACGTCTTCAACGTCCAGCGCTTCAATAAACATCTCGCTGCGGGAATTGAACTCATCCTGTCGACGCTGGGATTCCTCGTCCTCGGTCAGGATGTCGATATCCCAGCCCGAAAGCATGGAGGCCAGACGAACATTCTGACCACGTCGGCCGATCGCCAGTGAAAGCTGCTCATCGGGCACCACGACTTCTATCTTGTTGGCATCCTCATCAAGCACGACCTTTGACACCTCGGCCGGGGCGAGCGCATTCACAACGAAAGTTGCGGGATCTTCCGACCACGGAATGATGTCGATCTTCTCACCCTGAAGCTCACCAACAACCGCCTGAACACGACTACCACGCATACCAACACAGGCACCCACGGGATCAATTGAGGCATCCTTGGAGATCACGGCGATCTTTGCACGACTTCCCGGATCGCGGGCGGCGGCACGAATTTCGATGATGCCGTCATAAATTTCGGGCACTTCCTGGGCAAACAGGGACTTCATGAATTCCGGGCGCGTACGCGTCAGAAAAATCTGTGGTCCGCGCTGTTCGCGGCGTACGTCATAAATGTACGCACGAATACGGTCGCCCGGGCGCTGATTCTCGCGCGGCAAACCCTCGTCGCGGCGCATCACACCTTCTGCACGGCCCAAATCCACCGTCACATTGCCATACTCAACACGCTTGACCAGGCCATTGATGACCTCGCCCGTGCGGTCCTTGTACTCCTCAAACTGACGCTCACGTTCGGCATCGCGGACACGCTGAACAATCACCTGCTTGGCGGTCTGCGCGGCAATGCGCCCAAAATCAATCGGGGGCAACTCATCAATCAGGAATTCACCCATCTCGGCATCGGCCTTTTCGGCCCGGGCCTGATCCAGGGTGAGCTGCTGATGCTCATCCTCGACCTCCTCGACGACCTCACGATAGCGGGCGAGGGAGATATGGCCACCGTCACGGTCGATGATGGCACGGATGTCATGCTCGGGGCCGTACTTGTTACGCCCGGCCTTCTGAATCGCCTGCTCCATCGCGGTGATGACTTCTTCACGCTCGATACCTTTTTCGCGTGCAACAGCATCGGCGACAGCGAGCATCTCAATACGGCTGGGACCACCAGACTCCATCTTCTCTATCCTTCGTTCATCCGGCCCTTCTGGGCCGCGGCAATAAGTTCATCTGTCAGCACAAGTTTGGCTTTCAGGACATCGTTCACGGGAAGCGTAATCTCTTCATTGTCCCCGTCCGGGTCGGCAAGGCGCACCATGCCTTCATTGAGACCAAGCAACAGGCCTCGAAACCGACGGCGGCCGTCAACGGCCTGCCGCAGCTCAACTTTCGCCTCGAACCCGACATAACTGTCGAAATCCTTGGTGCGCGTCAGCGGTCGGTCAATTCCGGGCGAACCAACCTCCAGCTCATAAGCTTCAGAGATCGGGTCTGCCACGTCCAGCAGCGCCGAAACCGTACGGCTGGCGAGCGTGCAATCGTCGATCGTAACCTCTTCACCATCAATGCGATCAAACATGATCTGCAGAATCGGCTTGTGGCCCCCGCCGAAATGTACACGGACAAGCTCATATCCAAGATCAACCAGCGACGGTTCGATGATGGACATAACCTGATCGGTACGGGCATTTTCGCTAATGAGATTCAAGTCTTCTATCAATTCCTCCGGCAGCGAACCTGTCCCCCGAGAACGGAAATTCGGGTAACAAAAAAGGCGGCTCCGGATTTCACCCGGGCCACCCCTTACTGTCCGTTGCCAGACTGTTGGGCCTTTGTTGACGCGGAATATAGGGAAATTCGGGAAAAAAGCAAGCAGTTGTCTTGACGAGGATGTGCTGCCTATTCGCCCTTCCGGGCAATTCGTCGATATCGCAAAAAAGTCGATCCCGGTCCGCCACTGCGGTTCTTGCCTTCATAGCGTGTGTCGGGCCAGTCCTCGGGACGGGTGGTCCAATCAGCCGACCGCGTCGCCATCCATTCGAAACGATCATCGGCCTCAAGATGGCGCAACATCCAGACCAGATAACTCTGGTCATCCGTTGCCAGACGCAACTCCGCACCATCTTCCATCACCCGCGCCAACTCATCGAGCATCGCCGTGTTCACAATGCGTCGCTGATGGTGGCGCAGTTTGGGCCAGGGGTCGGGAAACAGAATAAACACGCGCGCCAGACTGGCCTCGGCAAGTCTGGCCAACATCGGCCGCACGTCATCAGGCAGAAGCCGGATATTCGAAAGGTTACTTTCGCTGATTTCCGAAAGCAAGCGGGCCACACCGTTCAGGTAAGGCTCGGCCCCGAGCATGCCAATATCCGTATGTGCCGCGGCCTGCCAGGCCAGATGCTCTCCCGCACCGAAGCCGATTTCAAGCCACACATCCTTGGGATCTCCATCAAACCATTCTCGGGGGTCAACCGGTCCGTCCCCCGGCGGCAAGGAAACCGAAAGCGTGGGCAAAACGGTTTCGAGCAGACGTTCGCGGCCGGGGCGCAACTTGCGCCCGCGGCGACGTCCGTGGAAACGCGGGTCGCTATCCACTGGTTTACCTGTCATTTCTCGCGGTGGGCGCGACGACCCACTATCCCGGTTCCCGCGCTACAGCGCGTTGTGCAACGCCTCTACGAGGTCCGTCTTCTCCCAGGAGAAGCCGCCATCCGGATCAGGCTGCCGTCCAAAGTGGCCATAGGCGGCCGTCCGGGCATAGATCGGGCGATTGAGCTCGAGGTGTTCGCGAATACCGCGAGGACTGAGATCCATTGCCTTTTGCAATGCAATCGCAAGCGCCTCTTCATCAACCTTGCCGGTGCCGTAGGTATCAACATAGACCGACAGCGGCTTGGACACACCGATGGCATACGCCACCTGGATCGTGCAGCGCTCAGCCAGTTCCGCCGCCACCACATTCTTGGCGAGATAACGCGAGGCATAGGCTGCCGAACGGTCAACCTTCGTCGGGTCCTTACCCGAGAACGCGCCGCCGCCATGGGGGGCAGCGCCGCCATAGGTGTCGACGATTATCTTGCGCCCCGTCAGCCCTGCATCACCGTCCGGTCCACCAATCACAAATCGACCAGTTGGGTTCACATAGAACTCGTCTTCCGAACACATCCACCCATCGGGCAAAACATTCTCGACATGCGGGCGCACAATGGCGCGCACGTCTTCCTGGCTAAGCTCTTCGCCATGCTGGGTTGAGACCACGACCGAGGCGGCGCCAACGGGCTTGCCATTTTCATACCGCAGCGTGACCTGACTCTTTGAATCCGGTCCAAGACCCGGCTCCGCGCCGGAATGCCGGGCTTCGGCCAACGAGCGCAGGATCGCGTGCGAATAGTGGATTGGTGCCGGCATCAAAACGTCGGTTTCACGACAGGCATAGCCGAACATCAGGCCCTGATCACCCGCGCCCTCATCCTTGTTGCCGGCAGCATCAACGCCTTGGGCAATATCACTCGACTGCCCATGCAGATAGACCGATACTTCCGCGTCTTTCCAATGGAATCCGTCCTGTTCGTAACCGATATCCTTCACCGCCGCGCGGGCGATTTCTTCCATCTGCGCGGCATTCACGTTGAGGTCGGCATCCACAAGTGGTGCGGGACCGCGGACTTCACCGGCCAACACGATCCGGTTGGTGGTGGTCAGGGTTTCACATGCCACCCGGGCTTCCGGATCTGCTGTCAGAAATGCATCAACAACGGCATCGGAAATCCGATCACAAACCTTGTCGGGATGTCCTTCAGACACGGACTCACTGGTGAAAAGATAGTTACCTTTGGACACGGGACACAGCCCCCCTGCAATCGTTACAAATATCGCGGAACAACCACCGCATTTGGCTGAGATCAAATCGATCAATGATGCCCGACAAACGCCATAGCGCGGACTGCCCGGTTTTGCAGGAATGACCGCCGTTGCGTCAAGCCGTATCCCGGCGACGCAGCAAAACCAATCCGAGAACAACCAGACCCAATGCCAATATCAGGGGAATGAGATTGCCCCATCGCGCGAACGGCGTGGCCGGGATCGGCCTGGGAAGCGCCGTGTCGAGAACACCCTCGACCCCCACACCCATCCAGCCCTGTACCCGACCATGGGCATCAACGACAGCCGAAATACCGGTGTTCGCCGCGCGCACCATCGGCAGGCCTTCTTCGACGGTGCGCGAAGTTGCAATCGCGAGGTGCTGCCACGGTCCGGCGAAATTCCCGAACCAGGCGTCATTGGTGAGGTTAAGCAACCAGGCAGGCCGCACATCATCGGGGGTCACCTGGCCCGGAAAAATTGCCTCATAACAAATCAGCGGTGAAAAAGCCGGCAAGCCCGTCACGTCGATCAGACGCCGGGCCGGGCCGGCCGTAAAATCTCCCTGGCCCGGCACGATCTTCTCCACCGGGAGAACACCGCGCAACGGGACATATTCACCAAACGGCACCAGATGTGATTTGTCGTAGACCTGCGTGATATTGGCGGCCCAATCAATCACCAGCAGCGAGTTGAAGAGTTGTCGACCACCATCGTGAAAAGCGGACCGCACACTCCCCGTGATGAGGGCCCCTTCGGGCGGAATGGCACGCGCCACCTGTCCCCGGATCAGGGCATCATTGGCCAATAGAAAGGGCACAGCGGTTTCGGGCCAGATAACATGCGTCGGTTTTTCCGGGCTCTCCGTATTGGTCAGTCGAATATATTTCTCCAGGTGCTGAGTCCGCAGCTCCGGATTCCATTTGTCCTTCTGCGCAATATTGGCCTGAACGATGCGCAGGCGCACGTCGGGCACATAAGAATCTTCCGTATTTTGCAACCTGTAGAGACCGCCCGACCACAGCAGAGCGGGAATCAGCAGTGTAATCACGAGAACCAAAGTTGAACGCCAGGACGAACCCGGACCCGCGGCACCTAGAACAGCCGGCATGGCCGAGGCCAGTATGGTGATCGTCCCGAGACCGAGAACTCCGACAACTGCGCTGGCCTGCAGCATCGGCAAGCCCGGTCCATTGCCGGCCCAGACATACCCGATAAGGTTCCAGGGAAAACCGGTCAGCACAAATCCGCGCAACAACTCCGAAACTGTCCAAAGGCCCGCGAATACCAGTACCCGCGCCGCCGTATTGTTTCCGAACCGTCCGATGGCCTGCACACCGCATGCGAGCGCCGGAAAAATCGCCAGCCCCGCGGCCAGCCCGGGCCAGGAAAAGGGAATCATCCAGGCCGTACGTGCAGGGTCGACGAGCATCGGCTCGACAATCCAGTGCAGACCCAGAAAGAAATGGCCAAACCCGAACCAGAACCCGGTCAGCAGCGCCCCGCGCAACGGACGCGGCTCCACATCGTGACCTTCCAGAATCCAGATCAATCCGGAAAAGGCGACCAGCAAAACGGGAATGATGTGAAAAGGCGGCAAGGCCAAGGCCGCGACCGCACCCAGGGCAATTGTGAGCAACACACGACGCCAGCCTCGCAAGGCCCGAACATAATCAGCTAACGGCGCGAGCATCACTGTCCGTCCTGCGGTTCAACCAGGATCGGCAGGTGGTTCGGCGGCACGTAAATCCCGCACCCGCAGCCGCTTGATGCGACGTGGATCGGCATCCACGACTTCGAATTCCACTCCCGATGGATGAGTCACGACCTCGCTGCGGCGTGGAACGCGATCAATCAGCGCAAAAACCACACCACCCAGCGTATCGCAGGTTTCACGCTCCTCTTCAGTCACAAAGCGACCCAAGAGCGCCTCCAGATCTTCGATCTCCACGCGCGCATCAACCAAAACCGAGCCATCGGGGTTGGGTGTGATCGACGAGACCTCTTCATCATGCTCGTCTTCAATTTCCCCAACGATCTCTTCAACGAGGTCTTCAATCGTGACCAACCCGTCAACGCCCCCGAACTCGTCAACCACAATCGCCATATGCGTACGCTGTGCCCGCATCTCGAGCAGCAAATCCAGAACGCGGATCGAGGGCGCGGCAAACAGGATTTCACGCTTGAGTTCACGAACCGCCTGATGCGGTGCCGTCCGCATTGCGGACAGCACATCCTTGATATGAACGAAACCCACGACGTCATCGAGCTGCCCGCGATATACGGGCAGGCGGGAATGCGCCTCCTTCGCAATCAAATCAGCAACCGTGTGCAATTCGGCACTCTCATCAATCGCGACAATATCAGCCCGCGGGATACTCACATCTTCGGCTGTCAGATCGTGCAATTTCAGAATGTTGGTGATCAGTAGACTTTCATCTGGACCGATCGCGGCGTCTTCGGTCCCGGGCTCCTCGATCAGAACACCGATCGCTTCCCGCACCGTGCCTTCATTGTTCCGGGACCCAAAAAGGCCGCGCAGACGTCGCCAAATGCCGGTGTCAGATCCCGGTGTTGTCGCGTCGCTTTGAGGAAGGTCCGTCATCGTCGGTTACGCGGCCACGCTATCGGCATAGGGGTCGGGAATTCCAAGACCTGATAGTATTTCACGTTCAGCTGCTTCCATAATCTCCGCATCATCGGCCACGTCATGATCATAACCCAGCAAATGCAAAGTTCCATGAACAACCAGATGACAAAGATGATTGGCTATTGATTTGCTCTCCTCACGAGCTTCGCGGGCGCAAGCTTCAAACGCGACCACAACATCTCCCAACGGAACAGTTTGGGCCGGATCTGCAGGTACGAGCTGTTCGTCTTCACCCAGGGCGAAGGCAAGCACATTGGTTGGCTTGTCCTGTCCGCGCCAGTCGCGGTTCAGAGACTGAATCTCAGAATCATTTGTCAGGCGAATTCCGATTTCAACCGGATGGCCGGGTGCCTCACGGTCGATCACGGCGCAGACAGCGCGGGTGATCATGGCGCTCGCATCGGAAACATCAGATGCCTGCCAGCGCGCATCCGCAAACTCGACCAACACTTCAGTCCCGGCTGCGCGCATCAATCCGCTTCCCGTGCCGAGCCGCTCATATCCTCACCACTGACCGCGCTGCGCTGTTTATCGCGCGCGTTGTAGGCCCCCACAATCCGGGCCACCATGGCGTGGCGCACAACATCGTCTTCTCCGAACCGCACGACCTCCACACCCTGCACGCGATTGAGTACATCGAGAGCGTCTCCCAGACCTGAGCGGGTTCCGCTGGGAAGGTCGATCTGGGTCATATCGCCCGTGATCGCCATCCGCGACCCTTCTCCCAGACGGGTGAGAAACATCTTCATCTGCATCGCGGAGGTATTCTGGGCTTCATCAAGAATGATAAAGGCCCGCGACAGCGTGCGACCGCGCATAAACGCGAGGGGTGCGACTTCAATCTCACCACTTTCGAGACGACTGGTGACCTGCTCACCGGGCAGCATGTCATACAACGCATCGTAAAGCGGGCGCAGATAGGGGTCGATTTTGTCCTGCAGATCACCCGGGAGAAACCCGAGACGCTCGCCGGCTTCGACCGCCGGGCGCGAGAGAATCAAACGATCCACCTTGCCCTGAATCAGATCAGAGACTGCCATTGCAACAGCCAGATAGGTCTTGCCGGTACCCGCAGGCCCCAGTCCGAAAGTCAGGTCCGCTCGAGCCAGAGCTTCAAGGTATTTCGCCTGCACCGGGGACCGCGGGGTGATCGTCCGCTTCCGGGTCCGAATTGAAATTCGGGCACCGTCAAGATCGGTGCTTGAGGCCATACGCACCGCAGCCTGTACTTCGCCGGGCCCAACTTCCTCACCCTTTTTGAGTGACTTGTAGAGATCCTTGATCGCACGATTGGCAATCTCACGGGACGTTTCCGGGCCCTGAATTTCGAGCTGGTTGCCGCGATAGCGCAAGGTCACATCCAGCAGGCGTTCGATCTGCAAGAGGTGTTCGTCATGATGCCCGAATAGCGCGGTGAGCAGCGCATTGTCGTCGAAATGTACTTGCACCGGGTTGCCCGGTTTTACATCGGTCGATGTCAAGCGCTCAGCCTCTCCTCTTCGCGAGGGTCACCTTTTGGTTGCCCCTCTTCCCGCAAGCAGCCTGCCAGGCTATGAGGTTTACATGTCTCGATGAAGACCGTTGCCATATCGCCTACAGCATGCGCCGGCGCTTCTACATGAACGGCCTGATTATAAGGGCTCCGGCCAACCAACTGTCCTTCATGACGGCCCGTACGCTCAAAGAGAACCTCGCAGGTCGTTCCGCGCGAAGCCTCATTGAATGTTGTCATCTGCTCCATGAGCAGGGCCTGCAGGCGTGCGAGGCGTTCGTCTTTGACCTCTTCGGGCACCTGACGCGGCATCCCAGCGGCCGGGGTTCCGGGGCGCGAGCTGTACTTGAATGAATAGGCCTGCGCGTATTCCACAGTGCGAATCAAATCGAGTGTCGCCTCAAAATCAGAGTCGCTCTCGCCGGGGAACCCGACGATAAAATCGCAACTGAACGCAAGATCGGGCCGCGCGGACCGCAACCTCTCGATTGTGCGCAGGTAACTCTCTGCATCATGGCCGCGATTCATGGCTTCCAGAATCCGGTCGCTGCCCGATTGCACAGGGAGATGCAGATACGGCATCAATGCAGGCACCTCACCATGCGCGGCGATCAGATCTTCATCCACATCACGAGGGTGACTGGTCGTATAACGAATACGCATCAGGCCGTCGATTTCCGACAGTCGCCGCGCAAGACTGCCCAGACCGGTCTCACGACCCGCAGTGTCGGTGCCGTGATAGGCATTCACATTCTGGCCCAGCAATGTGAGCTCGCGAACACCGCCCGCCACCAGCGCCTCGGCCTCCTGAACAACCTGCGCCACAGGGCGAGAGAACTCCGCCCCGCGTGTATAGGGCACGACACAGAAGGTGCAGAACTTGTCACAGCCCTCTTGGATCGAAAGAAATGCAGAAACCCCGTTCTCCTGCCGTTGTAGCGGGAGATGATCAAACTTGCTCTCCAGCGGGAAGTCCGTCTCGAGAACACCGCTATGGCGCATGCCGGACTGGCTCGCGCGATGGGCGCGCGCCACCATTTCGGGAAGGCGATGATAGGTTTGTGGGCCCAGAACAATATCCACATAGGGCGCGCGGCGAAGCATCTCTTCACCTTCGGCCTGCGCCACACATCCAGCCACGGCGATCACCGTCTGCTGACCTTCTGCGGCGCGTTGATCCTTGATATCTCGCAGCCGACCGAGTTCGGAGTACACCTTGTCGCTGGCCTTTTCCCGGATATGGCAGGTGTTGAGGATCACCATATCGGCATCCTCGGGGCCGTCACCGGGCGCATAGCCGAGCGGCGCCAGAACTTCCGCCATACGCGCGGAGTCGTAGACATTCATCTGGCAGCCGTAGGTTTTTATGAAAAGTTTCTTGGCCAAGGGCCCTAAACCATCCGCGACGTCTGTACCCGGTCAGATCGAATTATTTTCGACAATTTGACCGACAAGACATTGTTATTCATGAATAATTGCACAACTAAGCTTTCGCTGCCCGGGAGTCAACCCGACCGGCTGCGCGCTTTTCGCGGGGACTTGCAAAGCCCTTCTTCGCGCGACGCAGACCCTTCATATCGCGGAAATGTGGGCGCAGACGCCAGCGGATCCAGTCCCAACGTCCTGCGGCGCCCGCCTTGGGCTGAATGCGGCCAGCCAGCGCGTCAGAATGACCGGCCTGGATCTGGTCCTGGCAATACTCGGTAAGCTCCTTGCGCGATGCGAATTGCTCAATCGTGACCGGCTCATGAAACGAGACCGTCACAGTCAATCGCCCCAGACCGACAAGCTCGGCGGCGTGCCCGACCAGTTCCATATCGCCATACCAGGCATAGAAGGGGCGGAGATGGCGCCCGATCGGTATGCCGTCGACCCGCGAATAGGTCAGCGACACCGGTTGAACCACCAAAGCCTCATCGTTGACCCTGAATTCAGCAACCGAAAGCAGCGCGCTTTTGAACCGCTCAACGTGGTTCCCATCATTGCTCGTCCCCTCCGGAAACAGGATCATGCTGTCCCCTGCCTCAAGGCGTTTGCCCAATGCCGTGGCCTGCAAATGAGAGGTCCGCATGCGACGATCAACAAAGACTGAACGCTGCAGTTTTGCCAGCAACCCGAAGAACGGCCATTCCCCGACTTCGGATTTGGCCACAAACGAGCCAGGGATCAGTGCACCGTAGATCGCGATATCGAGATAGGACGAATGATTGGCGACAAACAGTGTCGGCCGCGCCTTCGAGCGGCGGCCAAAGACCTCGAGGCGAATACCCAGAAGCCGGCAACAAATTCGGTGATACCAGAGCGGCACACGTCTTGAGAGAGGCAATCGCAGCAGAAGCGCTACAGCCTGAACGGGAATCACGGCCAGCGTGAAAGCGGCATAGACCGATGCCCGACAGATCGCTGTCAGCCGGGAATGATAGACGGTCGGTTCCGTCATTTGCTCTCGGCTCCCCGCTCGGAAACATGGCCCACCGCATCGTTTTTGCGCGCCCAGTCTTCCGGCGTATCCCGCCCATAATGACGATAGTATTTGTCATTCACCTGATCGGTCTTCACCACCACACACACGTCAGTTGTGTTGAACTGATGATCGACAACAGCGCCCTCACCCACAAACCCACCGAGCCGCAGATAACCCTTCACAAGAGGGGGCAACGCGGCCAGAGCCCGCTTCTGATTGATCTCGCTCGCCGGCACGAAATCCATTCCGACATAAAGGTCGGGCAATGCACGAGGCCGCAACTCCTCAGGCGCCAGATGGAAATGGTGCAGGTAGCTCAACGGCACAGCCAGCGCTTCAGGATCAACCCCATGCAAGCTGGCGCAACCGAACATCAGCGAAATGTCATGATAAAACACGAACTGTGCAATTGCGCCCCAGAGCAACTGCATGGTCGGACGACCACGATACTGAGCATCCACGCAACTGCGGCCGAGCTCAAGAACCTCGCCCTCATAACCGGTGAGCGGCGAGATATCATACTCACCCGATGTGTAGAATCGCCCATGTTCCCTGGCAGAGCTGCCGCGGAGCAAACGATAGGTTGCGACAATCGAGTCCGGGCCACTCCCGCGGTCCGTATCAAAAACAAGAAGATGCTCGCAGGCCGCATCAAACGGGTCGATATCCCGTCGTGCCTTGGCCATCTCGGCATCGGGCACAGCCCTCATTTCATCATAGAAAACCCGATAACGGAGCGCCTGCGCGGCATCCACATCAGCCGCGTCGCGCGCCAGGCGAGCGCCCAGAGTTCCCGAACCCAGCGCTGCCAGTGCGGCATCCAGGTCTTCGGCTTTCCGGACAGGGTTATGCTGCGTAGACAATGCTTTCACCCGACCTGTGGTCGTGCATGATCGCGAAACATTCAGTCACTGCCATCGTCATCAGACGATCCAAGTGGTTTGGCAAACAGCTCGAGCCGATGATCGATCAGCTCATAGCCAAGATCACGGGCAATACGTTCTTTCAATGCCTCGATTTCTTCATTGAAGAATTCGATGACTTTGCCTGTCTTCACATCAATCAGATGATCATGGTGATCATCCTGGACCTCTTCATAACGCGCCCGTCCGTCCCCGAAATCATGCTTTTCAAGAATATTGGCCTCCTCGAAAAGACGAACCGTTCGGTACACTGTCGCAATCGAAATCCGGGGGTCGAGCTGAGTCGCCCGACGATAGACCTGATCCACATCGGGATGGTCCTCCGCGTCCGACAGGACACGCGCAATCGTTCGTCTCTGACCGGTCAGCTTAAGACCCTGATCAATGCATAACTGTTCGATGCGCGAAGGCATGTCCGTGCTCAAGCCCGCTTCCCTTTGGGACCATTCCGGCCCACCGGTTCAAATTGCGAATGACAATATACGACAAAATCCGAATCGGGGCGACATTACCCCAAACAGCAAAAAACAGATCTAGTTCTTGCCGCGTTTTCCGAGCCCTATCTTCTTTGCGAGTTGGCTGCGCTTCTTGGCATAGTTAGGGGCAACCATGGGGTAATCCGCTGGCAACCCCCACCGCTCGCGATATTGCTCCGGTGTCAGGTCGTAAGAGGTTTTGAGATGCCGTTTGAGCATTTTCAGTTTCTTGCCGTCTTCAAGACAGACAATGTAATCCGCAGTCACGGACTTCTTGATCGGCACGGCCGGTGACGGGCGCGGCTGCCCACTGGGCTCCCCGCCCGTATCACTCAGGCTGGCGTGAACCTGCGCAATAAGTTGCGGCAAATCGGCGGCTGGCAGCTTGTTGTTGGACACATGCGCCGCAACGATATCGGCGGTTAGTTTCAACAAATCTGATGAACTCACCTGTTCACTCATGGGGATTCCTCTTCCGGAAGAAAATATTAACAAGAACTCCTTGCTTATTTAGTCATATTCCATTCGTTGTCCAGAACATTCCCGGATGTTTTTTATTAAACTACAGAGGCTGTCTGACGGGCCATAATCAATGCATCGATCCGTGATTTGCCCACTCGATAATAATTCGGGCGACGTCCAACCTCTTGAAATTTTAAACTTTTATACAATTCTATGGCGTTCTTGTTGTCGACTGCAACCTCAAGCACAAGCCGGGTCCCACAAGCAATATCGCCAATAAAGGCTGTAAATAAGTCGCGGGCAAAGCCCTTGCGCCGCGCGGTCGGTGAGACACAGACCGTCAGAACCTCAGCTTCATCACGCGTTTCCCGACCAATCAGCAAACCAACAGGGGCCGGCTCGCAATCCCACAATGCGTAGCTGTGTATGCCAGGCATACGCAAGATGGTCCGCATAGCCGTTGCAGGCCACGGTGTTTCGGGCAGCGGGTCGAAACAAATGGTGTGCAATTCTGACAACACCTCTGCCATTTCCAACCCTGCCGTCAAGATCCGGGCTTGTGTCATCCCCGCAAACGCTGCCGGTCAGCCGACGGAGGCGAAGCATCTGGCGGGCGCAGATAAAGAGGCTGCGGCGGAACCCTGGAAGCCGCAGAGGCCCGCTGTGCGCCCAGTTCTGCAAAAATTCCGGCATCTGCGTGCTGATCCTCCAGGAAGGTCCAGCTGACGGGTGCGTCCGAAACGGCGGCACGGAAGCGCGCAACCGCATCTCCGGCAATCACGAGTTCTCCTGCGAATTTTCTCAGCGTTTCGACTGTTTCCGCCAACGAAAGTATGGCCGGCCCATTCTCCGCCAGAGCTTCATCTCCATAAAGCTGGACGTAAAACTCCGCACGCCGGGTTTCCAGCAGCACCGCCAGATTCCCCGCCGGCATAATTACGCGCGCCATTGTTTCATGGACATCAGTATTGCGAATTCCCAGCATCGGCAATCCGGTCGCCAGACCCAGTCCGCGTGCCGCCGAAAGCGCGATCCGCAGCCCGGTATAACCGCCCGGCCCAACACCGACACAAATCAGATCGACCGCCCCGTAACCATGGTCGGCCACGACATCCTCGACCATCGGCATCAGGGCTTCGGCATGGCCGCGATCCATTGCACTCCATCGACGCGCGACAACCCCACCTGCCCGCCAGAGCGCTGCCGAGCACGCCCCACCTGCTGCGTCGAGTGCCAGTACTGTTGGATCGGTAGATGATATCATGTCTGCCCGTTTCAGCGAATCACCGCGAGGCTCTAGCATCGCACAATTCAAATCGCAAAGCTGCGCCGAGAGGGAATTGGGATGACCTATGTCGAGATCGAGACCGGCACCTACGACGTCGAGATCGCCCTCGCTTATGGGACGCCCGAAAACTTTACCGGGCAGCCTGTTTACAAGAATTCACATTGTTTCCTGCACCAGGCTGCGGCCGAAAAACTTGAGCGCGCCGCCGAACTGGCCGCGCGACATGGCTTTCATTTTCTGATTTTCGACGCGCTTCGTCCGAGCGAGGCCCAATGGGCACTCTGGAACCATACACCCGATCCCGATTTTCTCGCCGATCCAAGGAAGGGGTCCCCGCACAGCCGCGGCGTCGCGGTGGACCTCACACTTCTGGACAAAGACGGCATTGCGCTCGACATGGGCACCGCTTTCGACGCCTTCACCCCCCGCTCGTTCCATGGCGACGGGGACATTTCGATTGCAGCCCAGGCCAATCGCCTCTTGCTACTCGGCATTATGTCGACGGCAGGCTGGGACTTCTATTCGAAGGAATGGTGGCACTACCAGTTGTTCGACCCCCGGTCATACCCACTTGTCTCTGACCAAGAGCTGGCAAAGCCGATGATGACCTGACACTGCCATTTGGTCGGACTTGCGGTGCAAATCCCGCCAAAGGTATCTTTGCCGCAACAAACAGACCAATCAGGTGCCACAATCTGTTACAGGCTCTGGTTTGGCAGGAAACGAGATGGTACAGTCCGGTATGGCCCATTCCTTGAAGAAAATCGCGCGCGGCGCAGCCCTCAGCATGCTTGCCGCGGCCACCTGGCTGGGCATGCCTGGCGTGGTGCAAGCCGCGGATTCCGCGATCATTCTGATGTATCACCGCTTCGGAGAGAATAGGTTTCCTTCGACCAATATCCGCCTTGAGCAACTCGAAAACCACATCAAGGAATTGACCAGCGGGCCATACACGGTATTACCGGTTCCCGAGATCGTCGCGGCGCTTCGCGCAGGCCGAGAACTCCCGGACCGGACAATCGGGATCACCGTGGATGATGGCTATCTCTCGATCTATCGCGAAGCCTATCCAAGATTCAAGGAAGCGGAGATTCCCTTCACGGTGTTCGTTTCAACGGACCCGATTGATCGCGGTTTTTCAGGCTTCATGACCTGGGACCAGATTCGCGAAATTCGCGATAACGGTGTGACCATCGGTGCGCATACCGCAACCCATCTTCACATGCCCGCCAACTCGCTCGCCCGCAATCAGGAAGACATGGCGCGTTCCATCGCGCGCCTTGAAGAGGAACTGGGCTCTGTTCCCCCGCTCTTTGCTTACCCTTACGGGGAAGCCAGTCTGGAGACCCAGAAACTGGTCCAAGACATAGGCCATATCGCCGCTTTCGGACAACATTCGGGGCCGCTTGATCGATCATCGGACCCGTTCTATCTGCCCCGGTTCTCGCTCAATGAATCGTTTGGAAACATGGACCGGTTCCGCCTGGTCGCAAACGCCCTCCCCATTCCGCACACCGATGTTACACCGAAAGACCCGACCCTTTCTGTAAACCCGCCATTGTTCGGTTTCACCCGAACCAACATGTCAGAAACCCTGAATGGGCTCGCCTGCTATGCGGCTGATCAGGGGAAGGTGAAAGTCGAACAGCTGGGGCCACGCGTTGAAGTGCGCATGAATGCACCCTTCTCGGCCGGTCGAGCGCGCATCAACTGCACGGCACTTGGACCGGACAACCGGTGGCGCTGGTTGGGCACGCTCTACTACGTCCCAAGGAGCTAGAGGATAGAGCGCGCTAGCGCGACGCGAGCTGGGTGTCTTCGAGTTCGACCGGCGTGCTCGACAACTGTGCAGCCTCAAACTGATCGAGACGATTGCTTCTGATAAGCCCCGACAGGGTTTCGACATAGGCTTCACGACGCTCGGAATAATTGATCAGAGTCGCGGTCAGGTCCTCCCAATGCAGAGAGGTTTCCAGGGCCCGCATCCGCGAACGCACGGCACGATATTCCTCATAGGCATGGTGCCGGTTCAGATTCACAACGTAACTGCGAACACTGTCGAGCAGACTGTCGAATGCCCGGACTTCGAACTTCTCGCCTTCCGGCCGTTCATCAGGAACAAAACCGGCGCCCTTGCTCCAGACGCGCTGCCCATAAAGAGCGTTGCCATGCCGTGCGAACCGGGACCGTCCCCAGCCACTTTCTTCGATCGACTGGGCCAGCGCGACTGTCGGTGAAACCATATCCACACGCCGCAGCAGACTGACGAAATCGTTCGGTGACGTGCGGTATTTTTCTGCGAGATTATCCAGCCAGAGTTGCGAAGATTCCGAAATTTCACGACCCGACGAGATCTGTTCTTCGATCGCAATCAGTTTGCGGCGCTCATTGCGCACTTCCTCATTGGCCTTGAGAATCAGCGGAAGCACGGTGCGGACAAACGCCTTCTTGCGCTGTTCAACCACCATCCGCGAATCAAAATCATCGGGCAGATCTTCGACAAAAAGGCGTGGCACGCGCGCATTTCCGCGCCGTATCGGCTTCAACTCAAAATTGGCCGCATTGAGGGTCTCGCGCAAACTCGCGACAGAGGTGACCTCGACCATCGAATCATCGAGAACCTCGGTCCGCACGAGATCGGCCTCGGGCGCAACCTGGGGCAGCGCCGCCCAGTCAATATCCGTTCGCTCAGGCCGGTCACCCGGATACGCAATCGCAGCCCCATACAAGGCGACAACGCTAAGTCCCATGAGCGCGAGCGCTGCGCGTTTATAGTCTCGGAAAAAAATGGCTCTACCCTGCATTTCGACACACTCCCCCGTTAGTGCCGCGGGCCAGGGGCGCGTTAATTCTTAAGAATGTTTTAAGTGTTCGGCAAGACGCCCTTTTCGAGCGGCCCGCTGTCTCAACCTCAATCTATGTGGAACCGGCGATCAGGCGACGGCCTGAACTTCCTCAACTTCCGGAATGTAGTGCCGCAAAAGATTCTCGATTCCCATTTTCAACGTCGCCGTCGAACTCGGGCAGCCGGCACAAGCGCCCTGCATGGTGAGGAACACAACGCCCTCCTCAAATCCGTGGAACACGATATCGCCACCATCCATGGCCACAGCCGGACGTACACGTGTGTCCAGGAGCTCTACGATCTGGGACACAACCTCATCATTCTGGCCGTCACCGGCCGCATGTGCGGGGCCGGCAGCGGTCCGCATCACCGGATCACCTGATGTGAAATGTTCCATGATCGCACCAAGAATGGCCGGCTTGAGAACTTGCCAGTCTGCATCCGGGGCCTTTGTCACGGTGACAAAGTCTCCGCCCAGAAAAACAGCCGTGACTTCGGGCACACCAAACAGGCGCTGCGCGAGCGGGGAATCCCCCGCAGTGTCGCGGCTCGGGAAGTCGGCAGTGCCCGCCTCCATCACGTCGCGACCGGGCAGGAATTTCAACGTCACCGGATTTGGTGTTTCTTCGGTCTGAATAAACATCCCGAACCTCGCTTTGTTTTCGATGCCTGAATGATGGCGAACGGCACACAGCCACAAGCCACATGAACCCCTGTTAACTTTTGGCCCGTCGATCCGTCAACGAATCGCGTGACCGGGGGTGTTGTTAAACGGGAATTTGGGCCAAATCCCGGAGAAATCAAGCTCAAATTTGATCTGTTATGGTTAACAGGATCCCCAATGTGGTTAACGTGCAACGGCAAAAGTGGCCAAGCTTGATCGATAATCCTATGTTTCCCGCTCAAACGCGGTGATCCGCGCCGAACGCCTGCTCAGGAAGCCTTGTGGAAAACAAAATGTCTGTCTCCGAAAGTTGCAAACCAACTGAGGGGTCCAAAGAGCTCCCAACCCCCCACTACGACTGTCCGGTCTATGACTGGACCGAGAATTTCGGCCGTTCCACAGGCTCGATTTCCCGTCTGGTGCGCGAAGTTGGCGTCCGGTTTCAGGCCTGCGGCCTGCCGCTGGCCCGTCTCAGCGTGATCGTAAGAACCCTGCATCCACAGATCGCAGTCTTCGGATACACCTGGAATAGCGACAGCGGGACAACGGACGAATTCACGGCGGACCACCAGTCGCAGTCACGCGAATCCTATCAGCGCAGTCCGGTCAAAGAGATATTCGAGGGTTCTCCGGGTATCCGCCGCCGCCTTCTCGATCCGGAGTGCCCACGCGACTTTCCCATCCTCGAAGAACTCGAAGAAGACGGCATCACGGACTACATCATGCTGCCGGTCCCGTTTTCCGACGGTCGTTCTTATTCCTGCTCCTGGGCCACCCGGGATCCCAACGGGTTCACCGAAGAACAAATCGCGCGGATCGCGCAGTTGATGCCGACCTTTTCTCTGGTTCTCGAGATACTCGCCATGCGCACCGTTGCGCGCAATCTGATGGCACCTATCTCGGCCACAGCGCAGGAGAACGCGTCCTTGATGGTGAAATTTATCGCGGCGTAAATGAGACCATCGACGCGGTCATCTGGATTTCAGATCTGCGTGGGTTCACCCGCCTGTCAGATGCGTTCGCACCGCCGGTGGTCCTCGGCATTTTGAACGATCACTTCGAACGCGTGGGCGCGGCCCTGAATGATCACGGCGGCGAAATTCTGAAATTTATGGGAGATTCGCTGCTGGCCATTTTTCCGATCGCTTCCTTCGACAGCCCGCAACACGCAGCGGATTCCGCCCTCGCGGCTGCACGTGCAGCCCGCGTAAAAATTGCCGCGGGCAATCGCGCACGGGTGGAGAAAGGCCTTGCAGAAATCGGATATGGGATCGCCCTGCATATGGGCGAAGTTGTGTACGGAAACATCGGCGCATCGGACCGCCTCGATTTCACCGTGATCGGACCTGCAGTCAATCAGACATCACGAATCGAGGCGCTTTGCAAAACCCTGGCGCGCAACCTTCTGGTCTCCAGTTCGGTTGCCCAAGCGACCAGCGAAAAACTAGAATCACTCGGTTTTCAAGTGCTCCGCGGCGTGCGTGAACCGCAAGAAATTTTCGCCGTCCCGCACTAGCCCGTTGGGCTAGGAACCAAGAAACCCAACAATCTCGTGCACTTCCCGCATCACCGGTTCGGCCAGCGCGGCCGCGCGCTCAGCACCATCGGCCAGGATTGAATCCACGTGACCAGGATCGGCCATCAGGCGCTGCATCTCGGCACCGATCGGCCCCAGTTTCTCGACGGACATATCGACCAACTCGCCCTTGAAGGCACTGAACTGCTTGCCGGCAAATTGCTCAAGGGTTGCCGGCATCGTCTGACCGGACAGCGCGGCGTAGATCGAAAGCAAATTGAACGCCTCCGGGCGCTCACTCACCGCCTCCTTGCGCAAGCGGGTACCCTCCTCATCAAGCGCTTCGAGGCCCGGCAATTCACCCGGATCCGTCTTGGCCTTGCGCACCTTGTTGGCAATGTCATCGGGACCATCGGTCAGGTTGATGCGTGAATATTCCGAGGGATCGGATTTCGACATCTTCTTGGTGCCGTCGCGCAAGCTCATGACCCGGGTCGCTTCGCCAAAGATCAGCGGCTCCACGACAGGGAAACACTCGGTGCCGAAATCGTTGTTGAACTTGATTGCGATGTCGCGCGTCAGCTCGAGATGCTGCTTCTGGTCTTCGCCAACCGGCACATGGGTCGCCTTATAGGCCAGGATATCCGCAGCCATCAGGTTCGGATAGACGTAAAGGCCCACACTCGCATTCTCACGATGCTTGCCCGCCTTCTCCTTGAACTGGGTCATGCGGGAGAGCCATCCAACGCGCGCCACACAATTGAAGATCCAGGCCAGCTCGGCATGGGCTGAAACCCGGCTTTGATTGAAGATGATTGAGGTATTCGGATCGATACCTGAAGCCAGAAACGCCGAGGCCACTTCGCGCGTGTGCGGACCCAGTCGTGTCGGGTCCTGCCACACGGTGATCGCATGCAGATCAACCACGCAGTAGATGCACTCATGGTCATCCTGCAGGCCGACAAAGTTTCGGATGGCGCCGAGATAATTGCCGAGATGGAGGTCACCGGTGGGCTGAACGCCCGAGAAAATACGGCTCATGATGTGTTTGCTCCTTGGGGTGTGGACGCCCACGGGTGTCGGTTCTGATGGTTCAGAGATGGCGCGGGTTATGGCGTTGCGCGCGCGTGAGGTCAAGCATCGCCAGGCGGGGCTGTACGACGAAGCATGCCGCGCATTTCAGACAGGGAGGTCGCGCGCAGAAGCTGCGCGCTGCCGCCATATACAATGACGCCAGCCAGCACCAGCACGGCGAGCGCGCCCACACCAAGCAGATCACTGCGCACCAGCCAGTCACCCAACAACCAGGCCCCCAGCCAGAGACCCAGCGCCATCAGCGCCGCCGCGCAGACGATCCGGACCAGGCGCTGCAGCAACCGTTTATCGGGATCGAGAAGGTCGCGCCGATACAAAAGCGCAGCAAGCATGACAGCGTTGAACCATGAGGAAACTGCCGTCGCCAGCGCAATGCCCACATGGGCCAGCACCGGCATCAAAGCCAGAGCCACAGCAACATTGATGATGAGCGCAACAGCGGCAATTTTCACCGGTGTGGCGGTATCCTCCCGCGCAAAGAAGCCCGGGGCGAGCGCCTTGATCAGAACATAGGCCGGCAAGCCCAGCGCAAACGCCGCCAGCGCCCGCGACGTTGCTGCCGCATCCGCAGCATCAAAGGCACCACGCTGGAACAACACCGTGATAACCGGGTCGGCAATCACCAGCAGCGCTGCCGCCGCCGGAATGGTGAGCAGCATCGCAAACTCGATCGCCCGGTTCTGACTGTCTCGTGCCAAAGCGGTCTCGCCAGCTTTGAGTTGACGCGCCAGCAACGGAAGCAACGCCACCCCAACCGCTGCGCCCACCACGCCAAGCGGCAATTGGTTGACCCGATCCGCGAAGTACAAAAACGAGACAGACCCTTCGGGAAGTTCGGAGGCCAGACGCACGCCAACCAGAACATTGATCTGATAAACCCCCGCGCCAAGAATGCCCGGCCCCATCAATATGAAAAGGCGCCGCACCCGGGGACCCATGACAAAGCGCGGAACCCTGGGCAACAACCCGGCACGCCGACACGCGATCGCCAGCCAGACAAACTGCCCGATCCCCGCGATCAGCACCCCCCAACTCAAGGCGAGCCCCGGATCGGGCAACCAGCCGAGCGCGACGGCCACAAGTGCAGAAATCAGAACAATGTTTAAAAGGATAGGTGCCGCAGCAGCGGCCACAAATCGTTCCAGAGTGTTCAAGATACCTGCCAGCATGGCCGCCAGAGAAACGAACAACAGATAGGGAAACGTCAGTCGCGCAAAGTCCACCGCCAGTTGAAACTTCTCCGGGTCATCCACGAATCCGCCGGCCACAACCGACATCACTTCGGCCATGAAAATTTCCACAACGAAGGTCAGGACAATCAGGATCACCAGCATGACCCCGAATACACGCTCTGCAAATTCTCGCGCCGCCGCGCGGCCATGTTCGGTCAGTTCCCCGGCAAACAACGGTACGAAGGCCGCGTTGAACGCGCCTTCTGCAAACAGACGACGAAAAATATTCGGAAACTGCAGGGCAACGAAAAAAGCATCACTGACCTGACCCGCGCCGAGAAATCCGGCGAGGAACATGTCGCGCACAAAGCCCAACACGCGGCTGCCCATGGTCCAGCCGCCGACCGTAGCGATTGCGCGAACGAGCGACATACCGCGCTCTTAACGAGAAATCAGGGCGAAGGAAAGGCATAGACAGATCATGTTTGCCCGCCTTCTTCCTCCGGCAGAACCTGGGCATCAAAAATTGCCGTGGTCGGCTCCGACACCACAGGCTCAAAGACAGAGCGATCTTCGGGCAGCACAGGCTCACCATCGCGGATGCGCAACAGCGCAAAGATTAACAACAGCGCCTGTACGCCGGCGATGTACAGAAAGACGCTCAGATCCCCGAGAATCTCCATGACCAGCGCACCCAATAGCGGACCAATGACCGCCCCTATCCCAAAGACCAACAACAACCCTGCGATCACGGGCACGCGTTCCGACCCGGAGACCCGGTCGTTCGTATGCGCAGCACAAAGCGGATAAAGAACCAGGCTCATCCCGCCGAACACAAAACCCAGCACAAACAGGAACTCTACGCCGCGAGATGCCACGAAATACAATGCGAGACTACTCGCCACCAGGATCACGCTCGCCACAACGATCACCTTGCGGCGATCGACCCTGTCGGAGACCCATCCGATCGGCCACTGGAAGACAACACCGCCAAGTATGATCAGCGACATCAACGTCGCCACCGAAGCTGTCGACAGGCCAAACCTGATCGCAGCGAGCGGTATCAGACCCCACAAAGCACCATTGGCAAGCCCGGTTGTGAAAGTTCCCAGTGTTCCAAGAGGCGAGATTCGGTACAGCTCGGAGAACCACATCCGATCCGTGGGAATGGGCACAGGCGCTTCGCTTTTGGTCAATACCACCGGCAACACCGCAAGTGACACGAGCACCGAGGCAAGAATGAAGAGCTCAAATCCGCCCGGATCGGCAATGTTCAGAAATTGCTGTGCTGCCGCGATCGACCCCAGATTCAAGATCATGTAAATCGCCATAAGGGAGCCCCGTTGATTGTTGGGGATTCTGTCGTTTAGCCAACTTTCGATCACCATATAAAGCCCGGCGAAACAGGCCCCCGTCAGACCGCGCAAAACAATCCAACTGTAGGGATCCACCAGCACCGAATGGATCACCGCTGCGGCCGCTGCCAGAGAAGCGAAGGCGGCAAACGCGCGAATATGGCCCACACGCTCGATAATCGAGGCCCCAAAGAGACAGGCCAGCGCAAAGCCGCCAAAATAGCCACTCATAGCGAGCCCTATTTCAAAAGCAGAAAAAGACTCGATCGCCCCGCGCACGCCGAGCAACGTGCCCAGCAAGCCGTTTCCAAGCATCAGGAAAACGACACCAAGGAGCAGTGCAGCCAGGGCCGGCAATGCCGATAGCATCGGTTATCTCAACAGACTGGAGCTGGAATAAAAGGTCACTCGGCGGCCGTCTGAACGAGTGCCGTGTCTTCTTCACGGATAGCGTCGAGAAGTGTCTTGCGGATCGTTGCCAGACGGGCCTCATGGGTAATCTTCATCCCGAAGCCGTCCTTGACGTAAAACACATCGACGGCGCGCTCCCCGAAGGTGGAAATTTTCGCCGAGGAAATTTGCAATGACAGGCTGAACAATGCGCCGGTCACAAGATAAAGAAAGCCCGGTCGATCACGCCCGTTGATCTCAATCACGGTGTGCGCCGCACTCGCCTGATTGTCGATGATCACCCGCGGGGGCACTTTGAAAACCTTGATCCGGTCCGGGACAAAGGTCCGTTGCGCCTGCGGCTCCGAACGCTTCATCTGCCCCGCAAGGGCCCGCTCAATCTGCACTGTCAGTTTCGCAAGTGTGCCCGTGGCCGAAAGCGCGGCGGCCTCATTGTTCTGCAACCAGAAGGTTTCCAGCGCCATGCCTTGTGGCGAGGTGAAGGCCTTGGCATCCACGATGTTGGCATCGACCGCCGCAATCGCGCCCGAAACGCGCGAGAACAGGCCTGGATGGTCCTGCGTGTAAATTGTGAGCTCGGTGACATCGATATCCATGCGCACCCGTGTGCGGATCGACAGTGGCAGTTTCTCCTGCTCAGCTTCGCGCATCATGCGGGCGTGGTGCGCCAAGGTATCGGTATCGAATGTCAGCCAGTAGCCGGCGTAGCCGCGATCCATATGTGTGGCGATGTCATCGGCAGACCAATCGGCCAAAGCCTCTTCGAGCTTGACCTTGGCCGCCGCAACCCGGTCGGCACGCGCATCGGTGAGCTGTCCGCCCGACATCACATCCCCGGCACCGTGATAGAGCTCGCGCAACAACTGCGCCTTCCAGTTGTTCCAGACATTTGGCCCGGTCGCCCGCATATCGACCACGGTCAAACATAAGAGCAAGCGCAGACGTTCGGGCGACTGAACGGTTTCCACAAAATCGTGAATCGTCTTGGGATCGTTGAGATCACGCTTCTGGGCGACATCACTCATCAGAAGATGCTCTTGCACCAGCCATTCCACGGTCTCGGATTCTTCCGGATCAAGACCAAGCCGCGGGCAAACCCGCTTGGCCACGCGCGCGCCGAGAACCGAATGATCGCCGCCACGGCCTTTTGCAATATCGTGGAACAACACACTGAGATAAAGCGCGCGTCGCGATGTGATCTTGTGGATCACCTCGCTGGACACCGGGTGTTCTTTCTTGAGTTCACCGCGTTCAATCTTGGCCAGCAAACCAATCGCCTGGATCGTGTGCTCGTCGACCGTGTAGACGTGATACATATCGTGCTGGGTCTGACCGACCACGCGACCAAAATCGCGCAGAAACTTACCGAAAACGCCGGCTTCGTTCATACGCGTGAGCACAACCTCGGGCACGTCGATCGACGTCGCCATCTCAACGAACATCCGGTTCGCCTCCGGGTCCGCGCGCAACGTCTTGTCGATCCGCTTGAGGTTCTGGGTCACCAGACGCAGAGCATGAGGATGGATATCCAGCCCTTCATTATGGGCCACATAGAACAGCCGGATCAGCGCCACCGGGTCATCGGCAAACTGGTTCTCATCGGCGACCGTCAGCCGATCGCGATCCACCTGGAAACCCATGAGGTCGCGCGACCGGCGTAGACGCGGAAGCCGGATGATCGGCTTGCTCATATTCTCGGCTTCAATCGCGGCACAGAAGATGCGCGTCAGATCACCCACATCTTTGGCGACGATATAATAGTGCTTCATGAAGCGCTCAACGCCCGACGCGCCGGCGCGTTCGGCGTATCCCATGCGGCTGGCAATCTGGGTTTGCACATCGAAGGTCAGGCGTTCTTCGGCGCGGCCCGAAATGTAGTGAAGGTGAAACCGAACGCTCCAAAGAAAATTCTGATCTTTGGAAAAATTGCGCGCCTCAGCCTTGGTCAGAACGTCACGGCTCACAAGGTCTGCAACGCTGTCCACCTCATAGGCAAATTTCGCAATCCAGTAGAGGGTTTGCAGGTCGCGTAAGCCGCCCTTGCCGTCTTTGATATTGGGTTCGACGTAGTAGCGACTGTCACCCATCTTTTCATGACGCGCATCGCGCTCGGCGAGCTTTCCTGTCACGAATTCCATCGTCGCACCGGATATCACCTGGTCGCTGAAAGCCTTCCGCATTTCGAGGAACAGGCTTTGCTCACCCCACAGAAACCGTGCTTCCAGTAATGCCGTCCGGATCGTGAGATCACGCTTGGCCAGACGCATGCAGTCATCAATCGAACGGGTCGAATGGCCAACCTTCAGCCCCAGGTCCCAGAGCATGTAGAGCATGTACTCAACAATCTGTTCTCCATGTGCCGTCTGCTTCCAGGGGAACAAAAAAAGGAGATCAATATCCGAATAGGGCGCGAGTTCGCCGCGCCCGTAACCACCAACCGCCACGACAGCGAGACGATCTGCGGCCGTCGGGTTCGAGACCGGATAAGCGCGCGCGGCAGAATCATGAACAACCCGAATGATCTGATCGAACAAAAACGACAAATCACTCTTGGCACGATTGCCGTCGATTTCATTCGCTTCAAATCGCTTCTGGACCAGTCCCTGACCGGCCTCGATAGCACCCTTGAGATGCTCGAGCACAATGGCGCGACGCGCCGTCGCATTTTCTGCGGTTGCGCTGGCCGTTTCGATATCGGCCTCGAGCTGAGCCCGGTCGATCAAATCACGATTACGTCTAGGTCTTGCCATAATAAACCTGTCTTACAACCTTCCCGCCGGAAAGAATACGAGAACGCGACTATTGAGAAGAGGCCCCGGGATGCAGCGCGGGTTCGGCGTCCGGTGCTTTTGTATCACTGGCCCGGCGCGCTTCGAGTTCCGCACGCAACTTACGGCGCCGTGACCAAGCATAAACGTAGGTCAAAAATCCCACCATGGCGCCGATCAGCACCGGCCATGTCAAACCAACAGCGTCACCGATACGTCCAATCACCAGCGCGCCAAGCGCCGGCCCAGCCCGAAAGATCATGCCGAACAGGCCCAGCACCCGACCACGCATTTCATCGGGCACGGCAAACTGCACAACCTGCTGGGTCGCGATCCCACCTGCTGTCATCGAGAACCCGAGAACAGCCAGACAGACAAGAGCGAACGGGAACCATCCAACCGCGACCACCAGCAAGGCGGCGATCCCCCCCGAAAGGCCGGCCAAAAGTGCAATGTCGGTGATGTTCTCACTGTTGCCCCGACGGAGCATCCAGATCGCGCCAACCATGGCACCGATCCCGACCGAGGAGGCCATCATCGAATACCCGGTCACTTCCTTGAGGAACACGGCACCAGCGAGGGCGGGCATCAGCTCGGTCAAAGGACGAATCATCAAGCCCACGATCAGCAGAAGAAGAAGCATCGGGCCGATGCCCGGATGCGCGGCGCCATATCGGATCCCCGCAAGAGCATCGTCAAGAAACGATCCGCGCACCCCCTTCCGGTCAGGTGGCGGGGGGGATTCGATATTGGCGAGCGCCCAGATCATGACCGTGGAGGCGACCACGTTGAAGGCAAAAGCCAGCTCGGCACCACCAAGCTTCAACAATCCGCCCGCCACCGCGGGGCCGATGAACTGCGCCGCGTTAAACGACGAAGAGTTCAGGGCAATCGCAGTCGGAATTTCCGCGCGCGGAACCAGATTTGGCATCAGCGCCAGACGGACCGGTTGCCAGAAGGAGAACGTGATCCCGCGCGCCAAAGCAAAGGCCAGCAGCAACCAGATCGTGATCAGCCCGGCATAGGTCAGTGCGGTCAACCCGATGGTCAGGACACATAAAATGGACTGGGTCACAAGGCTGATGGTCTTGCGGTCGAGCCGGTCCGCCATCACACCGCCGAAAGGTCCGAACAACAGAACAGGCAAGGCATCCGCCGCCACCAGCGCCCCGACCCAGAAGGCCGACGCCGTGAGCTCCCAGGCCAGCCAGCCGATCGCAATTCGCACCACCCAGATTCCCACGACATTGGGAATATGGCCGATCAGATAAATCCGGAAACTCCGGTGGCGCATAATGTCCCCAACAGCGCCAAACCCTGCCAGATCGAGCAGGTGCCCGAAGACCCTACGCATCGAGGGCCGCTTTTAATCGATACAGCAGATCAAGCGCCTCACGCGGTGTCAGCGTATCAGGCTCGGTGTCGGCAAGCAGTTCACGCAAGGGGTCGCCAGGTTTGACTTCAACAGCTTCTGGTTCGTTCAGGGCAGCGGCCTGAAATAGCGGCAAATCATCAGCCAGACGTGCGAGCGCGCCTGCCTGATCTCCGGCCTCGAGCAGACGCAAAACCTCTTCAGCACGCCCGACAACCTGCGACGGCAATCCGGCAAGCTTGCCAACATGAATGCCGTAGGATCGATCGGCGGTTCCCGACCCAACCTCATGCAGGAAGACGATATCGTCTTGCCATTCCTTCACACGCATGGTGTGGCAGGAGAGTTGATCCAGCCGGGACGCCAACCGGGTGAGTTCATGAAAATGGGTCGCAAACAAGGTCCGGCAACCATTGACCTCATGCAAATGCTCGACGGTCGCCCATGCAATCGAAAGTCCGTCAAAAGTTGCCGTACCACGGCCGATCTCGTCGAGAATAACCAGCGCCCGGGGCCCGGCCTGATTGAGGATCGCAGCAGCCTCCACCATCTCAACCATGAAGGTCGAGCGGCCCCGCGCCAGATCATCGGCCGCACCGACCCGACTGAACAAGCGGTCAACGACACCGATGGTGGCAGCACTGGCCGGAACAAAGGAACCGATCTGAGCCAAAATAACGATCAGGGCGTTCTGGCGCAGAAAAGTCGACTTGCCAGCCATGTTTGGCCCTGTGACGAGCCAGAGACGCCCGGCACCAGCAGCCTCTCCCGACAGGTCACAATCATTGGAAACAAAAGCGCCCGGGCCCTCATCGAGCACCGATTCAACAACCGGGTGCCGGCCACCGGCAATGCGAAACTCCTGTGTGTCGGTCAACGCCGGTCGGGCATAACGTGCCCGCACCGCGAGTTCAGCCAGCGCCGCGCCCACATCCAGTTCAGCCAGCGCGCGCGCGGTCATCGCCACCGTGTCATCTTGCCCGAGGACCTGCGCAACCAGAGTCTCAAACAACTCCAGCTCAATGGCCAGCGCGCGTTCTCCGGCGCGGGAAATTTTGTCATCCAGATCGGACAGTTCGACCGTCGTAAAACGAACCGCATTCGCCATGGTCTGTCGGTGGATCAGTCCATATTCCTCGGTCGCGGCTTCCTTGCCACGATCCATGATCCGGTCAGCATGTGCCGCGCTCACTTCGACGAAATATCCCAGCACGTTGTTGTGCTTCACCTTCAAAGCCGGGATGCCGGTCACCTCGACATATTTGGCTTGCAGGCCGGCAATCAGCTGGCGGCTTTCGTCACGCAGACTTTTCTGCTCATCCAGATCAGCTGAATAACCCGGTGCAATAAAACCGCCATCGCGCGCGGCCATTGGCAAGTCCTGGGTCAGCGCCTCGCCCAGAACTCCGATCAGATTCTGATGATCCCCCAAGCCCTTGCAGGCCAGGGTGAGTGAATCAGGAAGCACCGCAAGAGTCTCAAGAAGATCGCGCAGGTCCCGCGCCGCGTCCAATCCCGCGCGAATGGCCGCCAGATCACGTGGGCCTCCACGGCCGAGCGCCAGCCGGGACAGCGCCCGCTCCATATCCGGCACGGCGCGCAACGCCGCGCGAATATCTTCGCGCCGCGCAGTGTCTTCAAACAAAAACCCAACCCCATCAAGGCGGGCGTTGATCGCAACAACATCGGTCAGGGGTGCGGCCAGTCGCTCAGCGAGCAAACGTGCTCCCGCGCCCGTAATTGTCTGATCGATCACAGAAAGAACTGATCCCTTGCGCTCACCTGAAAGCGTCTGGGAGAGCTCGAGACTGCGCCGTGTGGCCGCATCAATTTCCATAACCGCGCCCGCCGCACCTGGCGGCGGCAATCGCGTTGGCCGTGCCAATCGTGGCATGCGATCAATCTGCGTGAGGACGAGATAATCGAGCAGCGCGCCGGCCGCCGCGATTTCAGCCCGGCCCGGCGCACCAAATGCTTCGAGCGTACTGACGCCATAGGTTTCGGTGAGGCGTGCCTCTGCATTCAAAGAATCAAACCGGCTGCCCGGCAAAGGAGTAAGCACGTCGTGCAGATCACCCATGAGGCCCGCCAAGTCCTCGCGGGCCAAAAATGTATCGGGCAGAAGAAGTTCTCCCGGTGCAATCCGCGCCAGTGCAGCGGCGAGCGAACCGGTCCCACCGGATTTCGGCAAGGGCTGCATCCAGACTTCGCCCGTCGACATGTCGAGCCATGCCAGACCAAGCTCGCCACGCACCTCGGCACAGGACGCCAGATAATTGTGGCGTCGGGAATCAAGCAGCGTGTCCTCACTCAGCGTCCCGGGGGTGATGACACGCACGACCGCGCGGCGAACGATCGACTTCGAACCGCGCTTTTTAGCCTCGGCCGGATTTTCCATCTGCTCGCAGACGGCCACGCGATGCCCGGCCCGGATCAGGCGCGGCAAGTACTGCTCGGCGGCATGAACAGGAACGCCGGCCATTGGAACAGGCTCACCTTCATACTGACCACGCTTGGTCAGGGCGATATCGAGAGATGCCGCGGCTGCAACGGCATCATCAAAAAACAGTTCGTAGAAATCTCCCATCCGGAAAAACAGGAGGCAATCAGGATACTCCGCCTTTGCCGCATGCCATTGGGCCAGCATCGGCGAGGCGGCTGGTGTTGCTGTTCCCTTGGCGGGCGATGCGGAGCTCTTAACAGACATGGCGAACCTCCATCATATACGCTCGCAGCAACCCCTTCGGAACCCTTCTCACATTTACGCTGGGGATGAACCGCAACATTCCGAATACAACCATCCGAGCCCGGGTTGACGCACGCGTGCCAGAAGGGCCACGCTCACCCCAAGGAAACCCTTTGGCCGAAAAAAACAGGCGTACTTCATGGCAGACAGCACCAAAACCAGTGAGAAAAAAATGTCGCAACTGGACATCGATTCACTGGAAATGCACCGCACCGGTAAGCCGGGCAAAATCGAGATCAACGCAACCAAGCCACTAACCACCCAGCGTGATCTTTCACTTGCCTATTCCCCCGGTGTTGCCGCGCCCTGCATTGAGATACACGAAGACCCCAACAAGGCATACGACTATACCGCGCGCGGCAATCTTGTGGCCGTTGTTTCGAACGGCACCGCCGTGCTCGGTCTTGGAAATATTGGCGCGCTCGCTTCCAAGCCCGTGATGGAAGGCAAGTCGGTCTTGTTCAAACGCTTTGCCGATATCGATGCCATGGATCTCGAAGTTGATAGCGAAGACGTCGATGAAGTCGTCAATTGTGTGCGCTTCCTGGGACCAACCTTCGGCGGCATCAACCTCGAGGACATCAAGGCACCCGAATGTTTCATCATCGAGCAACGTCTGCGCGAAGTGATGGATATTCCCGTGTTCCACGATGACCAGCACGGCACCGCCATCGTCTCACTCGCCGGCATGATCAATGCCATGCATCTGACCGGGCGCGACATCAAGGATCTGAAGATTGTCGTCAACGGTGCTGGTGCCGCCTCGATTGCGTGTATCGAGCTGATGAAAGCCATGGGCCTGCCCCACAATCAGGCCATCCTGTGCGACAGCCGCGGCGTCATCTATCAGGGCCGCACAGACGGCATGAACCAGTGGAAGTCTGCCCATGCGGTGAAAACAAAAGCGCGCTCCCTGGAAGAAGCCATGGTCGGGGCGGATGTCTTTTTCGGCCTGTCCGTTGCCGGATCGGTCACCAAAAAAATGGTCAAGTCGATGGCTCCCAAGCCGATTATCTTTGCCATGGCCAACCCGGACCCCGAGATCACACCCGAAGATGTCCGCGCCGTTCGCGACGATGCAATCGTGGCAACAGGCCGTTCGGACTACCCCAACCAGGTCAACAATGTTCTGGGGTTCCCTTACATCTTCCGCGGGGCGCTCGATGTGCGGGCGACGACCATCAACGACGAGATGAAAATCGCCTGCGCCGAAGCGCTGGCTGAACTCGCCCGCGAGGATGTTCCCGACGAGGTGGCAGCCGCCTATGCCGGCGAGCAGCTCACCTATGGGCCGGAATACATTATCCCCGTGCCCTTCGATCCACGACTGATTGAGCGGATCCCACCACGAATTGCACAGGCCGCGATGGACACGGGCGTTGCCCGCCAGCCCATCGAGGATATGGACGAGTATCGCCGCGAACTGGCCCAGCGTCTCGATCCAACCGCGTCCGTCATCGAAGCAACATTTGAAGCCGTTCGGTCCAGCCCGCGACGCGTTGTTTTTGCCGAGGGTGAATCCGAGCGCGTCATCCGTGCTGCAATTTCCTATCGCAATCAGGGTCTGGGAGAACCCATCCTGATCGGGCGTGAGGATGTTGTGAAACGGAAGATCGAGGATCTCGGCCTGTCCAACGGGGATGCGTTACACATTCACAACGCCGCCCTTGCAGACGACCGCGAGCGGTATATCGATTTTTTGTATGAGCGCACGCAACGACGCGGGATGATGTATCGCGATTGCGCGCGGGCCGTGAACCAGAACCGCAATGTCTTTGCCGCCTGCATGGTCGCCATGGGCGATGCCGATGCGATGGTCACTGGACTGACCCGGCGCTTCTACACCTGCCTGAAAGACGTGCAACGCGTCTTCGACCCCACTCCGGGCGAACAGACCTTTGGCCTTTCGGTCCACGCGATGCCCAACAGGACCTTGTTCATTGCCGATGTCTCTGTTCACGAACGCCCAAGTCCCGAAATCATGGTCGACATCGCCACACAAGCGGCCGCCAAGGCCCAACAAATGGGAATTGAGCCACGGGTGGCGTTCCTGAGTTATTCCAACTTCGGCAATCCGCCGGTTGATCTGACCGAACGTTCACGTGAAGCGGTACGTCTGCTCGATGAACGCGGCGGCGCCGATTTTGAGTATGAAGGCGAAATGACCCCGGATATCGCCCTCGATGCGGTGCTACGTGAACGCCATTACCCGTTCTCGCGCCTGACCGGGCCCGCCAATGTTCTGATCATGCCGGGTCTGCATTCCGCACATATCGCGTCCCGCATGCTCGAATCCCTCAACGTCGGAACGGTTCTCGGGCCAATCCTTATGGGCCTCGAGAAACCCGTGGAAATCGTGCACATGAATTCGACGGTGACGGAGCTGGTAAACGCCTCAGCCTTCGCCGCACACGAATCAATGCG